>ERZ791765.297-NODE-297-length-60616-cov-7.904955_pt1 | contig 60616 bp, 54 predicted proteins | sample MGYA00509949_ERZ791765 | MGnify/ENA primary metagenome ERZ791765 (study PRJEB30046, sample SAMN00791980) | human gut metagenome | study: EMG produced TPA metagenomics assembly of the A metagenome-wide association study of gut microbiota in type 2...
TCATAAAACCACCCCCCCACCCCGTCCGCTGGCCGTTCCGGCGGCGTCCTCACCTGCTTAATTAAATCTCTCCCATCCGAACCATTATACTACAATATCTGGTATTCTAAATATTATGAAACCAGATATTGTGTTTTATTATGCCATCTGCTATAATTGGATACGAACCCTAGTGAGGATGGGAATGAAAGGAGTAAGGAACATGATCAGCGTGATAAAGCGTGACGGAGAAGTGGCGGACTTTAATCTGGGAAAGATTACCAATGCAATTAAGAAGGCCTTTAAGGCGACGAAGAATGACTACAACCAGGAGATCCTGGAACTGCTGTCTCTCCGCGTAACAGCCGATTTTCAATCCAAAATGACGGATGGGAAAGTCAGCGTGGAGCAGATCCAGGACAGTGTGGAGCATGTGCTGGAACAGACAGGCTATACGGAAGTTGCCAAGGCTTATATTCTATATAGAAAGCAGAGAGAAAAAATCCGTAACATGAAAGCGACGATCCTGGATTATAAGGATGTTGTGAACAGCTATGTCCAGGTGGAGGACTGGCGGGTAAAGGAGAACTCCACCGTTACCTATTCTGTGGGAGGTCTTATTTTAAGCAATTCAGGAGCGGTAACCGCCAACTACTGGCTCTCTGAAATATACGATCATGAGATAGCGGAGGCACACAGGGAAGCGGATATCCATCTGCACGATCTGTCCATGCTGACGGGTTACTGTGCAGGCTGGTCATTAAAGCAGCTTCTGACGGAGGGCCTGGGCGGCATTCCGGGTAAGATTACTTCCTCACCGGCCAAACACCTTTCCGTACTTTGCAACCAGATGGTAAACTTCCTGGGAATCATGCAGAACGAGTGGGCTGGAGCGCAGGCATTTTCCTCTTTTGATACATACCTTGCACCTTTCGTAAAAGTAGATAATTTATCATATGATGCCGTAAAGAAATGTATTGAGTCATTTATCTACGGCGTTAACACCCCGAGCCGCTGGGGAACCCAGGCGCCGTTCTCCAATATCACTCTGGACTGGACCGTACCGGAGGATATGGCGGAGATGAACGCCATTGTCGGCGGCAAAGAGGTGGATTTCAAATATAAGGACTGCAAGCCGGAGATGGATATGATCAATAAGGCATTTATTGAGACGATGGTCGAGGGGGATGCCAACGGGCGCGGGTTCCAGTATCCGATACCGACTTATTCCATCACCAAGGATTTTGACTGGTCCGATACGGAGAATAACCGTCTCCTGTTTGAGATGACGTCAAAATACGGAACGCCTTATTTTTCCAATTATATCAACAGCGATATGCAGCCCAGTGATGTCAGGAGCATGTGCTGCCGTCTGAGGCTGGATCTGCGCGAGCTCCGCAAAAAGACAGGCGGTTTCTTCGGCTCAGGAGAGAGTACCGGTTCCGTCGGCGTCGTCACAATCAATATGCCGAGAATTGCCTATCTGGCGGTAAATGAGGAGGACTTCTACAGACGCCTCGACCATATGATGGACATTGCGGCCCGCTCCCTGAGAATTAAAAGGGAAGTTATCACCAAGCTGCTTGATAACGGGCTTTATCCATATACCAAACAGTACCTGGGCACCTTTGCCAACCATTTTTCCACTATCGGCTTATTGGGCATGAACGAAGCCGGACTCAATGCGAGATGGCTGCGGAAGGACATGACCCATGAGGAGACACAGACTTTTACGAAGGATGTGCTGAACCATATGAGGGAGCGCCTGGCCGATTACCAGGAGCTTTACGGAGATCTTTACAATCTGGAGGCAACACCGGCTGAGTCAACCTCCTACCGTCTGGCGAAGCATGACAGAAAGCGTTACCCGGACATTATTACGGCAGGTGAACCGGGAGAAACGCCGTATTATACCAACAGCTCCCATCTTCCGGTGGGATATACGACAGATATTTTCGATGCGCTCGACGTGCAGGATGAAATCCAGACTCTCTATACCTCCGGAACGGTATTCCATGCATTCCTCGGAGAAAAGCTGCCCGACTGGAAATCGGCATCCAAGCTGGTGAGGACGATTGCCGAGAATTACAAACTTCCGTACTATACATTGTCGCCGACCTACTCTATCTGCCAGGATCACGGCTATCTGATAGGGGAGCATTTTACCTGTCCTGTCTGCGGCAGAAAGGCGGAGGTATACAGCCGTATTACCGGTTACTACCGTCCGGTACAGAACTGGAACGAAGGCAAGACACAGGAATATAAAGACAGAAAGTCTTACGATATCACACGCTCCGTTCTCAAAAACGGAACAACGTTTGTCCTGGAGCCGGAGAAAAGCGCAGACCGGGCTGAGAGCGGCGCCAAAGAGGGAATTTACCTCTTTACCACAAAAACCTGTCCCAATTGCCGCATGGCTAAGGAATTTTTAAAGGACAGGGAGTATGAGGTAGTGGATGCGGAGGAGAATCCGGAGCTTTCCGACCGCTTTGGCATAATGCAGGCGCCGACTCTGGTCCAGGTGGGACGAGACGGAGAAGTGAAGAAATATGTCAATGCTTCCAATATTAGAAGATTTGTGGAAGAGAGCAGATAAGTAACCGTTCAGACAGGTCTTTGCATTTACAGGAAATATACTGCCCGTGCAGGCTGGGATATACCCGGCATGTACGGGCAGTTATTGATCCACCGGATAACTGTTCCCGGAACGTCTGTAAGCAGTGACTCCATATGCGGTAATAGTTGTAATAAAACATTAAATGAAAGGTAATACATCCCCGCGCTGCCTCTGGTATAATGTGGGTACTTAGATAACGATGTGAGGAGGATAATTATGATAAGTTCGTCAGTGAGAAAAAGCCTGGGCTGCATCCTGTTAGGCTGTATGGTATTTCTGTACGGCTGCGGCAGCAGCGGGGCGGCCGGAGGTACGGTGAATGAAACGGCCGGTACGGCGGCCGGAGTACAGAATGAAACGCAGACGGTAAGCGGGGATGGAGAGACTGAGCCGGAGAACGGGGATGCGGACGGGCCGTCATATTCCCAGAACGGCAGGCAGTTTGAAATTCTCGAGGTGAAGGAGAAATACCTTCTGGTAAGCGCCGTCGATACGGCATACGGACTTTATACTGCAGGCCATGGCCCGGTGCTGGAGGATGAAGAAGGGAATGCGATTCAGGTGTCGGATTTGGAACCGGGCATGATCGTGGAGCTTACATGGAACGGGATGGTACAGGAGAGCTATCCGGGGCAGTTTTCTTATGACAGATTGAGGCTGACGGGCCGGACCGGCAGCAGGGAACTGCTCCTTTACCAGCAGATTATCAAAGAGCTGGCCGAGAAGGATTCCGGTTTAAATGACGGGATCGGGGAATGCTACTTTGATTTTACCGGTGTTTCTTCCCTGACGGCGGCAGAGAAAGAGGGGCTTGCCTATATGGGCGGAAGCAGTTTCGGTGTTTTCGGCTCACAGGCGACGGCAGAGGAACTGGCAGAAGCCGGGATTCTGGATCGGGAGAAAGGAATTGAAAACGGGCTCCTGGTTACGATCGAGGAGATTTCTTCTGAGGGCGATACGGTTAAGTGTAATGCCAAAAAGTACAGAAGCGGTACGGGAGCCTATTACCTGTCTGATATAACGGCAGTGTATTCAGATGGAGAGTGGAGTTATAATATTGGTTCCGAAGCGATAAGCTGACAGAAAGCGTTACTATTCACGGCCCTGCTGAAAAAGCGCAGCTCCGCGAACAGTAACACGCTCCGCGATGCACAGAAACGGCAAAAAATGCCGTTTCCTGCACTTTCTGTTAAATTTAAAAATGAAAGTTTGCGGCCGTCAAGGCGGCGTCTGCAATCGCGTCCATAGCCATTCCCGGCTGTCTCGCATCTCCTATGGAGAGTATTGGGACATCCGGGACGGCTTTTTTTAAGTTTTCCTCTAAACGGCGGGAGCTTAAATTTTGTCTTCCCAGTGCATAAAGTATCGTACCAAAACCGTCGAAGTCCAGCTCCTTCCCGTCTTTCCGGCAGGTGACGCGGGGCAGGCAGACATTTGTAACCCGTACACCGGTTAACAGGCTGACCCGTCCCATCCTTAGACGTTCCATGACAAAATAGCGCCGGTTTTTATTCAAATCCTTTGCAATTTCAGAGCCAAGCTCAAAAACGGTGACAGGAAGGCCAAGCAAAGAGAGAGTCTCGGCTGCTTCCGTACCGATCAGGCCTCCGCCGAGAACGGCAACGGGAAGTCCGTCTGTTTGGAGTTTCACCCGGAGCGCCGGGTCCCGGAAGAGACGGTCCGCAGGATAAATGTTCTCTTTTGGCTGTCCGTCCGGAAGGCAGAGTCCGGGAATCTGCGGAACGGAAGGAGAACTGCCGCAGGCCAGAATAATGAGATCTGGATGAAACTCCGATATATTTTCCGGGGCTGCCTCCTGATTCAGAAGAATAGGAATACCTGCCTTTTGCAGCATTTCCAGGCGGAAGGAAATGATTCGTTCCATCGCATCTTTATGAGGAGGCTGCTTGGCGAGGTTGATCAGGCCGCCCGGAATGTGTTCCTTTTCCCAGATAACCGGACGGGCGCCGCGCATGGCGAAAATCCTGGCGGCTTCAAGCCCGGCAGGGCCGGCTCCGATTATCAGAATCCGCCTGTTTTCAAGCCCTTCCTCGTATGTGGGATGGAGAGACGCTTCCCTGCCCGTAAATGGGTTCTGTACACAGAAGATGGCCTTCTTGGTGATGGATTTACGGCAGCCCTGGTTGCAGCCGAGACACCGGCAGATGGGTTCTTTGGCAGTTATCTTATTAACAAAATCGGGATCTGCCAGCATTCCCCGTCCGACTGCGGTAAAATCGGCCGTCCCATCCCTCAGGAGTTCTTCGGCCAGCTCCGGTGAATTGATACGGCCAACTGCGATGACCGGGATCCGGACGGCGCGCTTGACACATGCAATTTCCCCGCGGTTAAAGGCATCCGGTACATCCATCGGGGCGGAGATATATTGCTCTGAAAGCGGCATTCCGATGGAAACATGGATGGCATCGGCTCCGGCGGCTTCCAGAAGGGGAGCGATCTTCACTGTTTCCTCAATGCCGCGCCCCTGCCCGCCTGGAATCCGTTCACTGGAGCTGATGCGGCAGATTACCGGAAATTCCCTGCCGCAGGCTTGTTTTATGGACGAGACAATATCACGGTAGAGCTTGCTGCGTCCCAGATAATCTACCCCGTATTCATCCGTCCGGTGATTATAATAGGGAGAAAGGAATTGAGCGATTTCATGGGCATGAGCGCCGTGCAGTTCCACTCCGTCAAGCCCCGCCTCTTTTGCGGCAAGGGCGCAGCGCGTGTAGCTCTCCGTCAATTTGAGAATATAGTCCTTTTCCATGTTATCCGGCAGCAGCAGTGCGGGATCCCGTTCTGCCTGGGCATTAGCAGGATGTATCTGTACAAAAAGCCTGCATCCGTACGAATGGCAGATACCTGCCAGGCTTTTCCAGCCGTCCAGGTATAGGGGGGAGGACAGCGCGGGCCGGGCCGGGCCCGGCGTTCCATGGGGGCTCCCCGGCATAATAATCATAGCCGCGCCTCCCCTGGCCCTGGCTCTGACATACTCTTTTAACTGTTCTGTTACGAACCCCTTGTCATCGCAGTAGTAATTGCACATCGAGGGAAATATAACCCGGTTTTTTAATGTGGTTTCCCCTATCTTTCCGGGGGTTAGAAGCTCTTTAACCATAAATTTTACCTTCCTTTTCGGATGCGTTTTTTGTGTACTTGCCATTCTTTTAAGAATATGGTAACATGGCGGTAAGACAAAGTCAACAAATGTGAAAATATTTCACATTTGTTAAAATGGATTAGATTACAGCCGTTTCTGCCGGAAAACGGCTGCAAAGACCGGATAGGAGCGAATAGAATGAATACGGAATTTCAGAGCGAGCAGATGGCTGAGATGGCTAGGCTTTATTATATGGAAGGAAGAAATCAGACGGAGATAGGAGAACGATTCGGAATCAGCCGGTTTAAGGTGGCGCAGTATATTCAGGAGGCAGCCCGCCGGGGAATTGTGGAAATCAAAATCCATACGCCTGTGAAGCGGGACGGCGGACTGGAGAAGGAGCTGAGGGAACGTCTGGGAATGAAGCACGCAGTGGTGATAGATAACAGCTGTCTTACCCATGAAGAGACTTTGGACGGACTGGGAAAAGCGGGAGCCGGGCTGGTAAAATCATTACTGGAGCCGGGCATGACGCTGGGAATAGCCTGGGGGAAAACGATAGCCACGATAGCCGGCAGAATGGAAGCAGACAGAATGCTGCCGGTTCATATCGTCTCGCTGACGGGAAGCGCCGGTTTGATGAATCCGGAGCTTGATACCCAGAGACTCGCCTGGAAGGTGGCCGGCCTGTATCAAGCGGATGTCAGCCTTTTTCATATGCCGGTCTACGCTGCCGGCGAGGAAGACCGCGAAGTATTTATGAGACAGCCGGTCATAAGGGAGGCAGTGAAGCGGACGGAACAGATGAAGGTTCTGCTGAGCGGAGTCAGTGCGACCTCCAGCCTGCTGAAGAACAGTAAGATATGGAAGGAATACCAGGAGCCTGAGGATAGGGAACGGGAGGCAGCGGGCAGCTGCTGCGGATATTTATTTGACGCTGACGGCAATACGGATTGCTTTCCTCTGAACCGGAAAGTAACAGGCGCCTCTCTTGCGGCCGTCCGCAGAACGGAATTCTCGATCGGCGCGGCTCTGGGCAGGCATAAAGCGCCGGCCGTCCTGGGGGCGGTACGTGCCGGGTTAATCAATGTGCTGGTCACCGATATAAACCTGGCGGGAGCAGTAATTGAGAATGGCATATCTATATAAAAAATAAAATAATAATAAAAAATATATAAGTTTTATAAAAACATCTTCTGTGCTATAATGGGATTTAAGCGGAACGGGAAAGGAAGATGCGGCATGAATCTGAAAGAACAAACTTATGTATGCGTACTGGCCGAATGCGGCAATATCACGAAGGCAGCGGACAGGCTGTATATTTCACAGCCGGCCCTCAGTATCTATATCAATAATCTGGAAAAGTCGCTTGGCACGAAGCTTTTTGAGAGGGCGGGCAAACGGTTTGTCCTGACGCCGGCCGGGGAGCTTTACGTGGAAAAAGCCAGAAAGATGCTGGAGCTTAAAAAGGAATTCGACGAGGCCATGGCTGAGATACGGGATAACAAGAGGGGGAAAATACGGGTCGGAGTGCAGCTGCGCCGTGAAACATGGCTCCTTCCCCCGGTTCTCTTTAAATTTGCCTCCGAATATCCCGGCATTGAGGTGGTAATCCGGGAGGGCAATATGTGGGAGATCAGCCAGATGCTGGAGCGGTATGAACTGGACCTGGTGCTGATGAATTCGGCTTCTGTCAGAAAAGATATGGAGTACCAGGTTCTGTTTGAGGAGGAGCTATTAATTGCCGTTCCCCAGATCCATCCGCTCAATGAGAAGGCCGTATATGTGGAGGGTTCCCGCTACAGAAACCTGGATCTCAACTGGCTGGAGGGAGAAAACCTGATTCTTCAGAATCCCAACCAGAGCATCCGCGCCGATGTCGATGCGGCCCTGAAGGATGCAGGCGTACATCCCGGGAAAATCCAGGTGATCCGGAATATTGAGACGGCCATTCAGATGACGGCGGAAGGGCTGGGAATCAGCTTTAACAGGGAAAGCTATGCGGGAAATATGAAGTACCGGAAAAAAGTGAATTACTATACAATGGGTGAATCTCCAAGGAAAACGGCGTTTGTGGCCGGTTACCGGCAGGGGATGTTTGTGCCGGAGTACATGCAGCGTTTTATAGAGCTTATCAGTGAGCAGGGGAAGGAATATATATTTTCCTAATACAAATAATAAAAACTATAAATTATACAAATACCTCCAAAGTCCGATATACTGAATGTATCAGATTGAAGGAGGTATTTTTATGCTGAAGGAAAAAGAGAAAATGTTCCGGTACATAGATGCGGTTGCCCCACAGATGGCAGCTATGTCTGATGATATTTTCGACCATCCTGAGCTGGGGCTGAATGAGTACCATGCGTTCGCACTGCTGACAGACTGGCTGGAACAGGAAGGTTTTGCAGTGGAGCGCGGTGTAGCGGGGGTGGAAACGGCATTCCGGGCAATCTATCATCATGGGAACGGCGGCCCAAACATCGGCCTGCTCTGCGAATATGACGCGCTTCCTGAAATCGGCCATGCCTGCGGGCACCAGCTTCAGGGGCCGTCCATTCTGGCAGCGGCAGCGGCGCTCAAAAATTCGGAGGCAGACGGGAATTATACAGTGACGGTATACGGCACTCCGGCGGAAGAGAGTGTCAGCGGCAAAATCATGATGCTGAAAAACGGATGTACATTTGAAGAGCTGGATGTGGCTCTGATGATGCACGGCAGCGGTGCAACCCAGGTGGATGTGAAGAGCCTGGCCCTTTCCAGGTTCAAGGTTGTCTTCCACGGCGTAAGCGCCCATGCGGCGGTAAAACCAGAGAAGGGAAGAAGCGCCCTGGACGGACTGATTATGGCCTGTCAGGGAGTGGAATTTTTACGGGAACATGTTGCGGACGATGTAAAGATGCACTATACCATTGTGAACTGTGGCGGCACACCGGCAAATATTGTTCCGGCTGTCGCGGAGGCCAGCTTCTATGTCCGTTCCTACAGCCGTAATTATCTCGATACGGTGATTGAACGGTTCCAGAAGGTGTTAAAAGGCGCTGCGATGATGACGGAGACGGAAGTGGAGATAATTGAGGAAAAGGGAATTGACAGCAAAATTCCGTGCCTGGCGCTGAATGATATTCTGATGGATAATGCCTCTCAGGTGGAGGCGCCCAGAATCCGTCCCGCCAGAGAGAAGACAGGCTCCACTGATTTTGGCAATATCATGCACCGCGTACCGGGTTCCTGTATCAGGGTTGCCTTTGTAAAAGAAGATGCAGCCTCCCATTCACAGGATTACGTGGATGCCGGGAAGAGCAAAGAAGCACATGACGCGATTTCTTACGGTGCGAAGATTCTGGCCGGAGCGGCCCTGGATCTTGTGATGCGGCCGGAACTGCTGAAGGCAGTGAAACAGGAATTTGCCGACAGGATGGCTGATGAGATGAGGATGAAATAGGGGGATACAAACGTGAGTGAAAAAACAAAAAAACCATTTAAAATGCCGCATACCTTTGTCATTATCGGTATCATTATTCTTGCGGCAGTAGTCCTGACATGGATTATCCCGGCAGGAGAGTATGTGAGATTTGAAAATGCGGAAGGGATTAAGGTAATTGATCCGACGCAGTTTAGCTATGTAGACAGGACACCGGTGAATCCGTTCCTGATTCCGCTTTTTATCGTCAAAGCGTTTATCGGAAAGATTGATCTGATGCTGGTTATCCTTTTTGCCGGCGGAGCGTTCCATATGGTAACAGAGACAGGCGCTCTTCACGCAATAGTTGCAAAGCTTGCGAAGAGATTTTCCGGGAAGTTATATATTTTCATACCGATCCTGACTCTTGTATTTGCCCTTATCTGTACGACACAGGGGGTGAACCTGTTCATAGCCTTTGCGCCGATTATGGTAATGCTGGCAATGGCCATGGGGCTTGATTCCATTACCGGTGCGGCCATCATCCTTCTGGGCGGAGCCGTAGGTTTTTCCACAGGCCCGTTAAATATCAACACGACGATTGTAGCCCAGAAGATTGCGGAGCTTCCGCTTTATTCCGGTGTCGCATACCGTTTCGTCTGTTTTGCGGTATTCTATGTAGTGACCAATATCTACCTGATCCGTTATGCGATGAAGGTACATAAAAATCCGGAATACAGCCCGATGTATGATCTGGATCAGACCAGTGAATTTAAAGAAAATGCCGACCTTGAAACCTTCGGCACCATGGATTTCAGAAAAGTATTGATTATGTTCGCCTTCTTTGCATCCCTTGTCGCCATTGTGTACGGCGGTATCAAGATGGACTGGGACATGGAAGAGACGGCCGCTATCTTCTTAGGCCTGGCCGTGGTGGAAGGTGCGATTGCAGGCTTCGGCCCGTCCAAAATCTCCAAGGATTTCCTGACCGGATGTAAAAAGATGCTGGGCGCAGCCTTTATCATCGGTATGGCAAGCGCAATTTCCAGCATCATGAAATCAGGCAATATTATTGATACGGTTGTTCATGCGCTGGCCGGCGGACTGAACATGGTTCCGGCGGTTCTCCAGGCCCCGGCAATGCTGATTGCCAATACGGTTATCAACGTATTCCTTACATCAGGTAGCGGACAGGCGGCAGCCGTTATGCCGATTATGACACCGCTTGCGGATCTGCTGGGAATTACAAGACAGACTGCAGTGCTTGCTTTCAACTTCGGAGACGGATTCTGCAACTATGTGCTTCCGACCTCCACAGCCCTGATGGGAATTATCAGTGCTGCGAATATTCCTTACGACAGATGGATGAAATTCATGTGGAAGCTGTTCTTTATCTGGATGGGAACCGGTACGGTAATGCTGATTATTGCCCAGGCGATTCATTTCGGACCGATGTAAAGGTATGGAAATATAAATACTGCAGTAAGTATCAGCAGTTACAATACGGTAACGGCGGGTGTGATAGTTTTTGACTATCACGCCCGTTTTTTAATTCGTATTATGCAGAAGCCGCCTCTTTTTGTATAATAGGCTCCAACAATAACAGCAGGCGTTACTATTCGCGGACCCGCTGAAAAACGCTGTTCTGTGAACAGTAACCAGCAGGCTTCTATTGCAGGAGCGGTAAGGAGGACAGGATGAAAAAGATCACATGGAAGAATAACACGGTTAAGAGAAACACATTTAAGAAGGGCGTATTAAAAAAGAACCGGCTGGCGGCAGCAGGGGTTATATTGGCAATGGCGCTTCTGGCAGCCGGATGCGCAGGAGAAACAGGAGTACAAAAGGCAGAGGAGAGGGATGGGCAGACGACTTTGAAAATAGGCGTTTGCGCCGGCCCGTACGGAGATATGTTCACAAAAGCAGTCGCTCCCTATCTGGAGGAGAAGGGATATAAGACGGAAATAGTGGAATTTACCGACTATGTCCAGCCCGATATGGCTCTGGCGGAGGGGGAAATCGATGCAAACCTGATGCAGCACCAGGCGTATCTGGATCAGTTTGCAAAAGATAACCAGGTGGATATAGTTTCCGTAATCAATGTGCCGACACTGGGAATGGGGATCTTTTCCGATACCCGCTCCGAGCTTTCTGAGCTGAATGAAGGAGACCGGGTAGCGCTTCCGGCCGATGCGGTGAATCTGGCCAGGGCGCTGCGGTTTTTAAGAGACTGCGGCGTTATATCCATCAGCAATGACATTGACGAGACGAAAGCGGGGACAGCCGATATCCTTGAAAACCCGAAAAAACTGGAATTTGTGACAATGGATGCGGCTCAGATTTCCAGAAGCCTGGACAGCGTGGCAATCGGCCTGATTCCCGGCAATTATGCGATTGCAGCCGGAATGGATTACCGGAAAGCGCTGGCTGTGGAGCGTTTGCAGGAAGAAATGAAAAACGTGATTGCCGTCCGGGCGGATGAAAAAGAGGGTGAAGGCAGTATCGGCAGCCTGTTAAAGGAAGCGGTGGAGTCAGACGCATTCAGCCGGGCAATCACGGAGGACAGCTTTTATGACGGTTTCGACAGGCCGCAGTGGTGGGAGGAAAAATGATAGAATTTGACCATGTATCCGTTACATTTCAAAACAGGGGAAAGAAATTTCATGCGGTGTCGGATGTCACCCTGACTGTGGAAACAGGAGAATTCTTCGGGATAGTCGGACCTTCCGGCGCTGGAAAAAGCACGCTTGTGCGCACCGTCAACCGGCTTCAGAGGACGGATTCGGGAAGCATAAGGATTGACGGCAGGGAGATTACAGGATTAAAGGGCCGGGCCCTCAGAGAGGAACGGCTGAAAATAGGGATGATATTTCAGCATTTTAATCTTATCATGAATGCCGATGTGGGCCGGAATATAGAATTTGCGCTTCTGGCTGCCGGGGTATCCGGCAGGAAGACAGAGGAAAGGACAAAGGAACTGCTGGCCCTGGTGGGAATGTCCGAAAAGCTCCATGCCTACCCGGCGGAGCTTTCGGGTGGGCAGAAGCAGAGAGTGGCCATTGCCAGAGCGCTGGCCAACCGGCCGGAGATTTTGCTCTGTGATGAGGCAACCAGCGCCCTGGACCCGGAAAATACGGCTGAGGTGATTGAGGTCCTGAAGCGGATTAAGGAAACGTATCCTCTTACGATTCTATTTATCACGCACCAGATGGAGGTGGCCAGGCAGCTCTTTGACCGCATGGCTGTGATGGAGAACGGCAGGATCATAGAGGCCGGTGACACCTATGAGCTTTTTACCGCTCCGCAAGAAGAGGTTACAAAGCAGTTGGTCAGTAAATCCTTCGAACTGTCGGTTCCGGAAGAGCTGCTGACCGGGGAGCGGGAAATTTTTACCGTTTCCTATTCAGGGAAAGAGGCTTATGAACCGCTTCTTAACAATATGGCGAAACAGTTTCAGGTATCCGTCAGTATTCTGGGCGGAAAAATCGAATATATCTGCCGCCGCCCTTACGGAGTGATAGTTATATCGATGGAGGGAGAGAGGGAGGAGAAGGAAAAAGCGGCCGCCTATATGAGGCGGTATGCCAAGGTGGAAAAGCGCGCCGCCGTTTTGGAGGTCAGGAGGTATGGTTATGATACAGTCGGGATTTGAGATATTGGGCAGGGAGTTTCCCAAAGCGCTGATTGAAACTCTGCAGATGATGGCGATTTCCATGGCCGTCTCGGCCGTGTTCGGACTCCTGCTTGGGTTTGTCCTGTTTCTGACTTCCAGTCCGCTTTTTTTCAGAAACAGGTTTGTTAATGCCGTATCGGGAGCCGTCGTCAATGTAATCCGGTCGATCCCCTTTGTGATACTGATGGTATTCTGTCTGCCCCTTGCGAAGGCGCTGGTCGGAACAAAAATCGGACCGCTGGCAGCGTCCGTACCTCTTTCGATAGCTGCAGTTGCTTTTCAGGCAAGGCTGGTGGAAGGTGCATTGAGGGAGGTGGATCAGGGGGTCCTGGAAGCCGCGGCAGGCTCCGGCGCCGGATTTTGGCTGATTGTCCGCCGCGTGCTACTGACGGAAGCGGCGCCTGGCCTGGTCAGGGCTGTTACCGTGACATTTGTCAGCCTGATTAGTTACTCTGCAATGGCAGGCCTGGTCGGAGGCGGAGGCATCGGCAATCTGGCAATCCAGTATGGTTACTACCGTTTTGAAACAAGGGTAATGGTGCTTACGGTTCTGGTACTGATTGCAGCCGTCCAACTCGGGCAGGCTTTCGGCGACCGGCTGGCTGCAGCGCTTGACCGGCGTTAAGGACTGAACCGGCCTTTGGCCGCAGCGACGGACAGAGAGAGGGAGATAGATATGAGAATGAATGATAAACTCAGCATTGGAACAGGCAGAGACAGGGAGGCCGCCCCGGACATACGTACGGAGGTCCGGACGGATACAATCAGGGCGTATTTGAAAAAGAAGCTGAGAAGCGATCAGATTTTATCAGATAAAATAGATGGGAAATATTTGAGCGATGCCATGGGCAGAAGGAAGGGCGCAGCAGCTCTCGTCGTATTTCCGGAGTCGGCCGCGGAGGTTAGTTTTATTATGCGTTCTGCATGGGAGAATGAACTGCCGGTCACACCGCGGGGAGCAGGAACAAACCTGACCGGAGCCACGGTGCCGGACGGCGGCATTGTCCTTGACCTGTCCAGAATGAACCGCATTCTGGAGTTTGATCCGGATACATTTACCGCGACCGTGGAGCCAGGGGTTTTGCTGGCCGATTTTCAGAGTTATGTGGAGGAAAAAGGATATTTTTATCCCCCGGATCCGGGAGAGAAGCAGTCCACAATAGGAGGAAATATCAGTACTAATGCCGGAGGAATGCGGGCGGTAAAATACGGAGTGACCAGAGATTACGTGATGGGGCTGGAACTTGTGAAGGCGGACGGCACTGTGATCACGGTGGGCAGCAGAAACAGAAAGGACAGCTCGGGACTGAGCCTCACAAATCTGTTAATCGGTTCCGAGGGGACGCTGGCGGTTATTACAAAATGTATACTGCGGCTGCTTCCAAAGCCGGAGTATTCCGTTTCAGCCCTGGTTCCCTTTCGGACGCTGAGAGAGGGGATCGCAAGTGTGCATACCCTGTCAGCCTCCGGGACGGCGCCTACGGCGGTTGAGTTTGTGGAAAAGGATGTGGTAAGGCTCGGAGAGGAGTTTACCGGGGAGAAGTTTCCGCCCTGTGACGCAGCCTGTTACCTGATTCTGACCTTTGACGGGAGCCGGACGGGGGTGGAAGAGGACCTTAAAAAGGCTGAAACAGTACTGCGCCTGTCTGGCGCGTCCGGTTTTCTGGTTCTGGATGAAGCGGAGCTTGCAAAGCGTGTCTGGAAAATCCGCGGGGCTCTGGTAAAGGCCGTGGAGGCAGTCAGCATCCAGGAGCCGGTGGATGTAGTCGTGCCGATCGACCGGATTGAAGAATTTGTAACCTTCTGCTCCGGACTGCAGAAGGAGACGGGAATCGGGATGGTAAGCTTCGGTCATGCCGGGGACGGGAATGTCCATCTCTGTGTAGTCAGGGGGGATATCCCACAGGAAAGATGGGAAACAGAGCTTTCTGCCGTCCTGGCGCGCATCTACAGCAAAGCAGAAGAACTGGGAGGACTTATATCGGGGGAGCATGGGATCGGGCTGGCAAAAAAGCGGTATTTTGAACATGCCTCGTCGCCGGAGGTGCTGGAATTGATGAGAATGATTAAACAATCCTTTGACGGGAAGGGCATACTGAATCCGGGGAAAAGCTACCTTGAATCATAGCGTGTCTGAAAGAGCGCTTGTAAAACAGGCGTCGGGCATTATATAATTGGGAGAGAAAAAATCCGCAGAAAGGATCGTACCCGGTATGACATTACAGCAGCTTAAATATATAGTGGCAGTTGCGGAGCAGAAATCCATGCGCCGCGCTGCCGATGCCCTGTATCTCTCACAGCCCAGCCTCTCCAATTCCGTCAGGGAGCTGGAGGGGGAGATAGGCCTTACCCTGTTCCGCCGTTCCAACAGGGGGATTGAACTTACGGCTGAGGGGGAAGAGTTCCTGAGCTATGCAAGACAAATTCTGGAACAGTACCGTCTTATGGAAGCGCGGTATATAGAGCGGAAAGCTTTTAAAAAGAAATTCAGCGTCTCCATGCAGCACTATACCTTTGCCGTGGAGGCGTTTATCCGGCTTGCCGGGAAATTCGGCATGGACGAGTACGAATTTGCCGTCCACGAGACGAAAACGTTTGAAGTAGTGGACAATGTGAAACGCCAGAAAAGTGAGCTGGGGATTATTTACCTAAACGATTTTAACAGAAAAGCCCTGGAAAAAGTGCTGAAAGACAATGAACTGGAGTTCCATGAGATGTTTACCTGCGGCATTTTTGTCTATCTGTGGAAAAACCATCCCCTTGCCGGCAGGACGGAAATATATTTCGAGGAACTGGAGGAATATCCCTGCCTCTCCTTTGAACAGGGGGAACAGAATTCATTCTATTTTGCCGAGGAAGTATTCAGCACCCGGGAATATAAGCGGATCATCAAGGCGGATGATCGGGCCACGCTCCTGAATCTGATGGTGGGGCTGAACGGCTATACACTCTGCTCCGGTATTATCTGCCGGGAACTGAACGGTAATGAATATACGGCCGTACCATTAAGGACAGAGGATGTGATGCATATAGGATATATTAAAAAGAAAAAAATACCGATCAGTTATATTGGTGAGATGTATATCAGGGAACTCGAGGAGTACCGGAAGGATATCCTGTAAAACACCGGGGGGCCAGTTAAGCATATGAGGACGCCGCCGGTACAGCGGACGGGATTGGGTTGGGTATTATTTCTGCGGAAGTAAAACCTTGTCTTTTATTGAAATATATAGTAAACTAGCTAGAGTATGTCTTAAAATTCGTCATCTGCACGCCCCGCTTCGCGGCATATTTGACGGAAAGCGATTTTCAGACACGCTAGGGATATGTATATTTATAAAGGAGAATGGTAATGGGCAGAGAGAAATTTTCATCACGTCTTGGTTTTATTCTGATTTCCGCAGGCTGTGCCATCGGTCTTGGAAATGTCTGGCGGTTCCCGTACATAGTTGGACAGTACGGCGGAGCAGCCTTTGTTCTGATTTATGCAGTCTTCCTTGTGCTTTTGGGACTTCCGATTATCGTTATGGAATTTGCGGTGGGAAGAGCCAGCCAGAAGAGCGCGGCGCTTTCATTCGACGTATTGGAGCCGAAGGGAAGCAAATGGCATTTTGAGAAGTGGTTTGCAATGGCAGGCAACTACATTCTGATGATGTTTTATACAACGGTTGCGGGATGGCTGTTCCTGTACTTTGTCAAAATGGCGGCAGGTGATTTTGCCGGCCTGGATGCGGACGGAGTGGCGGGAGAGTTTAATGCGATGCTGTCCAATCCTTCATTGATGATCGGTTTCATGATTCTCTGTGTCGTATTCTGCTTTTCCGTCTGTGCGATGGGACTTCAGGGCGGCGTTGAGAAAATAACAAAGCTGATGATGGTCAGCCTTCTGGTGTTAATGGTTGTGCTGGCAATTAACTCCGTACGGATGGAGGGAAGCCGTCCGGGCCTTGAATTCTATTTAAAACCTGATTTTAACAAGATAAAAGAGACTGGAATCGGAGAGGTGGTGTTTGCCGCCCTGGGGCAGTCCTTCTTTACGCTGAGCATCGGGATCGGAGCCCTTGCAATCTTCGGCAGTTATATCGGCAAAGAGAGAAGACTGACGGGCGAAGCAATCAATGTTACAATTCTTGACACCTTTGTGGCTTTTATGGCCGGCCTGATCATTTTTCCGGCCTGCTTCGCTTATAATATTGAACCGGGACAGGGACCGAGCCTGATATTTATCACGCTTCCCAATGTGTTTAATAATATGCCCGGCGGAAGATTCTGGGGAACCCTGTTCTTCCTGTTTATGTCGTTTGCGGCGGCGTCTACGGTGATTGCCGTATTCCAGAATATCGTTTCCTTTGCAACGGATCTCACGGGCTGCAGCGTGAAAAAGGCGGTTGTTGTAAATATGATAGCCGTAACCCTTTTATCCCTTCCCTGTGTTCTGGGATTCAATGTCTGGAGTAATGTGACACCTTTCGGACCGGGATCTACGATCCTTGACCTGGAAGACTTTATAGTCAGCAACAATCTGCTTCCCCTGGGAAGCCTCGTTTACCTGCTGTTTTGTACAAGCCGTTACGGCTGGGGCTTTAAGAATTTCCTTGGAGAGGCCAATGAAGGAAAGGGCATCAAATTCCCGGTATGGGCCAGGGTTTATGTATCCTATATCATTCCGGTCGTTGTGCTTTATATCTTCGTACAGGGCTACTGGTCTAAATTCTTTGCATAAATAATTAATTTAATAGTATAAATTACCGACAAGAGGAAAAAGCTTTTGCTTTCCTCTTGTCTTTTTTTGATGGCGGTGACCTGTGCGCGGAGCGTACAGATATCTGCAGACATCGTTGTTGGAAGAGAATTCCGGATCTATCACGGTAGTTGTACAGGCTGAAGATGCGGATAATAGTCAGATGTCGTGTGCTTTTTTGAACTATTAAATAAATATTATCGATAATCATCAAAATACACAGAAAATATCTTGACAAATCCGATACACGGTGATATAAAATAGATAAGATTAAAGTTTAGCACATTAACTATAAAGAAGCTAAATATAAAAGAGTATAAATATAAAAGCAGATAAATAATCAAAGACGGAGGGAAGAGAATGTATAATTTTGATGTGCTTTTAGAACGCAGACATACGGACAGTACAAAGTGGGATGCAATGGAGCGCGACTACGGCCGGGATGATCTGATGCCGTTCTGGGTGGCGGATGCCGATTTTCCGGTGCTGCCGGAGATTAACCAGGCGCTTCAGGAACGTTCCGGCGAGGGGATGACGTTCGGATATACATTTGCAGGGGAGAGGTATTACAACAGTATCATTGCCTGGAACCGGGAACGCCATGGGCTGGAGCTTGAAAAGGAATTTCTGATTCCGGCGCCGGGAGTGATTACGGCTTTATCGGTGGTCCTGCTGTCGGTTGCAGAGAAGGGAGATAAAATCCTGGTAAATCCTCCTGTCTATTCGCCGTTTTTTACCGTAGTGAAAGGTCTTGGCTATGAGCTGTTCGAGTCGCCGCTTTTGTATAACGGCGAATCCTATGAGCTGGATTTTGAAGATATAGAAAAGAAATTTAAAGAGGGAGTCAGTATTTACATATTATGCAGCCCCCATAATCCGGTGGGCAGAGTCTGGAAGGAAGAGGAACTGAAGCGGCTTTCGTCCCTTTGCAAACAGTACGGGGTGCTGATTATCTCCGATGAGATCCATTACGATATTGTATACCCGGGTCATCGCCACCTCTCGATTTTAAATGTAGATGAGGATGCGGTGATGATCACGGCTCCCAGTAAAACGTTCAATATTGCCGGCCTGAAATCTTCAATTATTATTATCAAAAACAGGGAGCTGCGTGAAAAGGTAGGTGATTTTGCAGCCAGTATGCACTTATATATCAATCTTTTCGCTTACCGCGCCACGGAAACGGCCTATGAAAAAGGAGGCCCGTGGGTTGATGAGATGATGGCCTATCTGGAAGAGAACGCACGCTTTGTGGTCGGTTATATTACAAAATATCTGCCGAAAGTCAAAGTGGCCATGCCGGAAAGCACATATCTGATGTGGATGGATTTTTCGGGCTGCCGGTTTACGCAGGAAGAGCTGTTCCTGAAAATGAGGGATGAGGCCAAGGTGGCTTTAAATTTCGGCGCAGAGTATGGAAGCGGTTATGAGCAGTTTGTCCGCCTGAATATCGCATGCCCCCGCCGATATCTGGAAGAGGGGATGGAGCATATTAGAAATTCACTGGCTAATAAATGAAAATGACGGCAAAACAGGAGAGAATGCAGGAATTTAAAGAATGGAGGAGGTCTTATGGAACGGAAACAGGTAGGTTTCAGGTTTTTATCCGAACCTGACATGATCAAAGCAGGGGTGCTGGATGTAAAAAAATGCGTGGAGGTTATGGACGACACTTTTAAGCTTCTGGGAGCCGGGGATTTTGTGATGGGCGGCTATAACCAGAGCAGCCACGGCTGTATGCTGTGGTATCCGATGGACACGCCGTTTCCCAATATGCCGGTTGCAGGGCCAGACAGAAGGTATATGGCAATGCCGGCTTATATCGGGGGCAGATACAACTGCTGCGGCGTGAAATGGTACGGGTCGAATATCACAAACCCGAAGGAGAGGGGGCTTCCCCGTTCGATTCTGATGGTGGGTCTGAATGATGTGGTGACCGGGGAGCCGTTAGCCATCATGTCGGCGAACCTGTTAAGCGCAATGCGGACAGGCTGCGTTCCGGGAGTGGCGGCCAAATATCTGGCCCGCAGGGATGCAAAGTCACTGGGCGTTATCGGCTGCGGCGTTATCAGCAGGGCCTGCGCAAGGGGAATCCTGAACAGTATGCCCGGGGTAAAGAGGATGTATCTGAATGATATCGTGAGAGCCAGCGCGGAGTCGTTTGCGGAAGAATTCAGAAAAGAATACGATATAGAAATTATTATCAAAGAGGATTTGAAGGAAGCGGTGACTGATTCGGATGTTATCAGTGTCGCGGCGGCAGGGCCGGTTCCTGTTGTGATTGATAAGGACTGGCTGAAACCGGGCTGCCTGTTTACTGCGACGGGACATGCCGAGCTTTCGGAAGAATGCTGGATGGAAAACCAGGTGGTTTTCGATTACTGGCCCATGCATGAGGTCTGGTACGACGAGGGGAAGATGCATCCGGACGGAATAGAAAGCACAAAAGACTGGGCGCCAAGCTACCAGATGCTGAAACTGCTGGATCAGGGAAAGGTGAAAGCGGAGGATATGCTGAGCCTGAGTGATGTGGCTGCGGGAAAGGTGAATCCCCGAAAGTCCGAGGAGGAAAAAATCCTGTTTATTTCGGGCGGACTGCCTGTGGAAGACGTTTCCTGGGGTTACACCCTTTTTGAGGAGGCGGCCAGACAGGAGCTGGGGACGATGCTGACGCTGTGGGAACAGGCACATTGGTTGTAGGGTTTTAATGGTGTGTTGTGGATTGTGGCCGCGGGCGAAGATAAGGTCTGCGGAGCACACTCTCGCTCCCTGGAATGCATAACGGATGCTAGACTCGAAAATACCTCGTCAAGCACCGATGGATTCCAAAGGCATCCGCAGACTTTATCTTCCCCTCCGCCCCCAAGGAAGGTTTTCGTCGGGAAGAAAGACTCCGGCCAAGTTCGTCGGCCCGTCCACTGGCCTGCGGCGGCTGATTGTCTCGCGCTTTAAGTGTGGGGATGGGGAGAGGTATCGGAGTTCGCTCAGTATATGGGGCTGTTTTGGGTGGAGTTTTTCTGACATTTTTCTGAGAGCGTCTGAATGGTTATTTATTAATTTTAATATACAGAAAAGGAGAGGTATCATGAAAAAAACAAAGTTATTTCTGGCAATGGTTTTGGGGCTGTGTTTGCTTTCTGGCTGTGCGGGTAAAAGGGATGTGCCGTCGGATTCAGGAGGCGGAGGAGGCGGTCAGGCTCAGTCGGGGGAGACGGCCGCTGAAAATGCGGCGGTAAAGGATGAGGTGACTGTGGTATTGAAGGGTGAGCCGTCTAATATCGATCCTCATGGTAATACGGAGCTGGTGGCGATGACAACCCAGGTGCAGATCTTTGAAACACTGGTCAAAAAGGATGAGGAAGGAAATATTGTTCCGGGTCTTGCCGAGAGCTGGGAACAGGTAGATGACAAGACGATCCGCTTCAAACTGCGCGATAATGTATATTTCCACAATGGGGAGAAGATGACGGCTGACGATGTGGTATATACGATACAAAGGGCGACCAAAAAGCCGTCCAGCGCTTCGATATTTGCATCCTTTGACGCTGAAAACACAAAGGCCGTCGATGAACTGACCGTGGATGTGGCGACAAAAGCCCCGTTTGCAGCGGTGTACAATTATCTGACTTCCACGAGAGGCGGTATTGTGAGCAAAAAGGCAGTGGAGGAAATGGGGGATGACCAGTTCGGACGCAGTCCTGTGGGAACCGGGCCATTTGCATTTGACAACTGGGTGAGCGGCACCAGCATCACGCTGAAGCGCAATGACAATTACTGGGGAGAAAAACCGGCATATTCCACTCTGACCCTCAAATTTATCACGGAGACAGCCAACAGGGCGCTGGAGATAGAATCGGGCAATGCCGATATCGTACTGGATCCGGATACGGGAGATTTGGACAGGCTGGCTGAGACAGACGGGCTGAAGGTCGTTTCGGGAGACAGCTACGGTATGTCTTACATTGTATTTTCCATGGATGACAAGGTGCTAAGCGACGTGAGAATCAGGCAGGCACTTTCCCTGGCTCTGGATCTCGATTCCCTTGTGGAGACGGTTTATGGAAATTATGCAACGGTCAGCGAGAGCGTGATGCCGTCCACAGTCTTTTCCTATAAGTCTCAGGGCAGACACGAATATAATGTGGAGAAGGCAAAAGAACTTCTGGCAGAGGCGGGATACGGAAACGGGCTTACGATCGAGCTGAACCTTCCAAACGGCTCCGAGCAGCAGAATATCGGTGTGATTGCCCAGAATATGTGGAAAGAGATCGGGGTTACGGCCAATATTTCCACAGCATCCACTTCCGAGATTATTGCGGCAGGGCGCCGCGGCGACAATCAGGTCACAATCATGGCGGCCACCTATTCCACGGGTGATCCGGGTCATGCTCTTGCAGATTTTGATACGAGAAGCGACGGCTTCTTCCGTCCGGTAGATAAAAAGATTGATGAACTTCTGGATAAGGGCAGCGCAGCTTACGATACGGCTGAGCGGGCGGCTGTCTATGAAGAGCTGCAGGATTACATCTATCACCAGTACTATATGATAGGCGTGGCCAATAAGACGGTAAACTATGTAATCACGGACAAGGTTCAGAATTTCTACTGCGATCCCGGAGATATTCCTTCATTCGCCGGCGTGACTGTTACTGAATAACTGTAACGAATAATTAAAATGGCAGGAGCCGTCTGAAAGGCTCCTGCAGGTACGGGAGGTAAGCAGAATGGATAAATTAATCATAAATAACATGACGTGGCCCGAATTAGAGGCAGAAATGGAACATATCAAGGTTGCCCTGGTACCGGTGGGCTCCTGCGAGCAGCATGGACCCAACACCACGTTCGCGACGGATGCCGCCAGAGCGGCGGCCTACGCAGAAAAGCTGGCCGTGCGATGCAAAAATAAAGTAGTGGTCTTTCCCTGTGTAAATTACGGACTGTCTCTGCACCACATGGATTTTCCGGGCACGGTGACCCTCCAGGTGGAGACGATGATGCATCTGCTGGTGGATATCGGCGTATCCATTGCGCAGCACGGCATACGCAAGATTCTGTTTCTGAATGCACACGGAGGCAATTTTCCGGCTCTTGAAGGCGCAGTTATCAGTTTGAAACAAAATCATGAAATTGACGCTTACTGGTCGGCAGTCGGCTCTGAGATATCGCTGGGCGGACTGACGGGACTTCCAAAGCTTAACGGACACGCCTGTGAGGTGGAGACCAGCTCCTGTCTCTATCTGTGCCCGGAGACGGTGCGCAGTGAGCGCGTTCCCGGCATTATACAGGACAGCATGCTCACACACGATTCCTTCGTAAAGGGAGGCGCTGCCTGGAGCTGGAAAAACGACGCGTCGCTCAACGGGGCGCTGGGAGATGCCAGAAAAGCCACCTATGAGATAGGAAAGAAAATGACGGAGGACTCCCTCGATTATATGGAGAAGATTGTAGATGAGATTATCGGACGTCCGTAACAGTTCATGCTGTCTGAACTGCTACGAACAGCGAACGAAGGAGTACTGATTCTATGAGCAAATTTATATTAAAACGAATATTGGCGCTGATTCCCGTAATGCTGGGCGTCTCTCTGATTATTTTCAGCCTCCTGTATTTTACGCCCGGAGATCCGGCGGAATACATGCTGGGGATGGACGCCACCCAGGAAAATATTAATGCGCTCCATCATGAACTGGGATTGGATCAGCCGTTTCTTGTACAGTATTTCAATTACATAAAAAATATCGTGACGAAATTTGATTTTGGAAAATCCTACACGACAAAGCAGTCGGTATCCATCGAGATCCTCCAGAGGGTTCCGGCCACTGTAACGCTGGCAGTATTAAGTGTCTCCTTTGCCACAATCATCGGTGTTGTCACAGGAGTGATTGCGGCAGTAAAGCAATATTCCATTTTCGACAAAATCGCCACGGTATTTGCCCTGACCGGCGTGTCCATGCCAAACTTCTGGACAGGACTGATGCTGATCATTATTTTTGCCGTTAATTTCAAGGTGCTGCCGCCCTCGGGTTTTGATACGCCCCTGCACTGGATTCTGCCTTCCCTGACCGTGGGAATGGCGTCGAGCGCGACCATTATGCGCCAGACCAGATCGGCAATGCTTGAGGTAATCAGGCAGGATTATATCACAACGGCCCGGGCCAAGGGACAGAAGGAAGTCGTGATCGTGTTCCGCCATGCGCTGCGGAATGCGCTGATTCCGATTATCACCGTGGTGGGAATTTCCTTCGGCGGTATGCTGGGAGGAGCAATCCTGGCGGAATCCATATTCTCGATTCCGGGGATCGGAAAGCTGATGGTGGACGCCATCAATGTAAAGAATTACCCGATGGTTCAGGGCGGCGTTCTCTTTATCGCATTTGCCTTCTCTATCGTGAATCTTCTGGTGGATATTCTGTATGCCTTTGTAGATCCGAGAATCAAATCCCAGTATACCTCGACGCGCAGAGCGCGCCCATGCGCAGCGTTCAGTCACGGGAAGTCCTGCGGGTATAAAAATTCCGGCACAAAAGCCGTGCCGGATAAGGCTGAATCGGCGACTGTTGCCGGCATGGCCGGCCGCGAAACGGCAGAAGAAGATAAGGAGGAATAGGATATGGGCAGTACAGCAGAACAGACGACGAACGGCATGCCGGATTATTCCTCCATAAAAAAAGAAGGACTTTTCAGGCAGACATGGAATGGACTTAGGAGGAACAGGCTGGCCATGTTCGGATTGGCTCTGATAGTAATTTTGGTGCTGATAGCCGTTTTTGCCGACTTCATCGCTCCCTTTGGGGTGGATGAACAGGATTTGACCGGGAAGTTTTTAAAGCCAGGCGGCAGGCATCTGTTCGGGACGGATGAATTCGGCCGTGACATATTCAGCCGGATTGTGTATGGGAGCCGTTATTCCCTTATGATAGGGGCCGTGGCTGCGACTCTGTCGGCAGTTATCGGAATGATTGCCGGTTCCCTGGCAGGCTTTTACGGAGGACGGACCGACAATATCCTGATGCGCCTGATTGATATTATGCTGGCGATACCCAGCACGCTTCTGGGAATATCGATCGTGGCCGCCCTGGGAAACGGGATACGCAACGTCATCATAGCGGTGGCTATCGGAGCTGTCCCTGCCTATGCAAGAATCGTCCGGGCGTCAATTCTGTCGGTTAAGGAACAGGAGTATATTGAGGCGGCGCGCTCCATCGGCGCCTCAGATTTCAGAATCATTATGAAGCATATCCTGCCAAACTGCCTGGCCCCGATTATCGTCCAGATTACGATGAGCGTGGCCAAGGCAATCCTGGAGGCATCGGCCCTCAGCTTTATCGGACTGGGTGTCCAGCCGCCGTCGGCGGAATGGGGGGCCATGCTCTCGGCAGGCCGTGCCTACATAAGAAAGGCATGGTGGATTGTCACCTTCCCGGGGCTTGCCATTGCCATGATTATTTTCGGACTGAATCTGTTCGGGGACGGTCTGAGGGACGCCCTGGATCCCAGACTTAAAACGTAAAGGAGGAGGAAAATGAGCGAAAATATTTTGTCGGTCCGCGATTTGTCGGTTCACTATGTCAAGGAAAAGAACGTGGTGAAGGCGGTGAATCACCTGACGTTTGATCTGGTGGCCGGGGAGACTCTCGGACTTGTGGGAGAGACGGGGGCCGGGAAGACAACGACGGCCCTGGCGATTATGAACCTTGTTCCGAATCCGCCCGGCCGGATTGCAGGCGGTGAAATTATATTCCAGGGAGAAAATGTCCTGAAAAAATCAAAGCACGAGCTAAGAAAAATGAGGGGCAGGGAAGTCTCAATGATCTTTCAGGATCCCATGACCTCATTGAACCCGGTGATGACGGTGGGAGAGCAGATTGCGGAGGTGGTGCGCCTGCACTCTCATTGCTCGGCAGCGGAAGCGGCCGTGCGTGCCCAGGAGATGCTCCGGATGGTGGGAATCAATGAGGAACGCTATCAGGATTATCCGCATCAGTTTTCAGGCGGTATGAAGCAGAGGGTGGTAATAGCCATTGCACTGGCCTGCAATCCCAAGCTGCTGATTGCGGATGAGCCGACGACGGCGCTGGATGTAACGATCCAGGCTCAGGTTCTGGAGATGATGACGGAACTGAAAAACAAACTGAATACATCGATGATCCTGATTACACACGATCTCGGCGTCGTCGCCCAGGTCTGTGACAAGGTTGCGATTATGTACGCAGGTGAGATTGTCGAGTACGGCAATCTGGAGGATATTTACGAGCAGGGGGAGCATCCGTATACCATCGGGCTGTTTGGTTCCATTCCGGATCTCGATAAGGATACGGAGCGCCTCAGTCCCATCGCAGGCCTGATGCCGGATCCCACGAATCTTCCTGCCGGATGTTCCTTCAGTCCCAGATGTCCGCATTGCACGGACAGATGCCGAAACCAAGACCCGCCCATCGGGGAAACTGTGCAGGGGCATATGGTGAAATGCCACCTGATTCACACGAACAAGAACAGACAGGACACTGTGCGGCCGGAGCCTGACGGCAGCGCACGGCAGGACGACAGGGGAGGGAAATAAGATGGCGAAGCTGCTCGAGGTAAAAGGTTTAAAAAAATATTTCAATACCCCCAAGGGAATGCTCCATGCGGTTGACAACATTAACTTTACCCTGGATCAGGGAAAGACGCTGGGTATCGTCGGAGAATCGGGCTGCGGTAAATCGACGCTGGGCAGAGTGCTTCTTCACCTGCTGGAACCGACGGAGGGAAGCATATGGTTTGACGGGAAAGATATCTCGCATCCGGACCGCCATTTAATGAAGGAGCTGCATCAGGAGATGCAGATGATTTTCCAGGATCCGTATTCCTCCATTAATCCGCGTATGACAGTCAGTGAGATTATCGGAGAACCGCTTAAAATATTCAAAATATGCTCCTTGGCGGCTGATTATGACCGTGAGGTGGCAAAGCTGATGGATACGGTGGGGCTGGCCGGCCGCCTCTATAACACCTATCCCCATGAACTCGACGGCGGCCGCCGCCAGCGCATCGGCATTGCCAGGGCATTGGCTCTGAATCCGAAATTTATTGTCTGCGATGAACCCGTATCGGCCCTGGATGTATCAATCCAGGCTCAAATCCTGAATCTGATGCAGGATCTCCAGGAGGAAAGGGGGCTTACCTATATCTTTATCACCCACGATTTATCGGTTGTAAAACATATATCGGATCATATCGGCGTCATGTATCTGGGACAGATGGTGGAGATGTGTGAATCCAAAGAACTGTTCAGAAACCAGCTCCATCCCTATACCAAGGCGCTCCTTTCGGCAATTCCAAGGCCTAAAATCCATCAGAAGACAGAGCGGATTCTCCTTCGGGGCGAAATCACATCTCCGATTAATCCGGGCGAAAAATGCCGTTTTTGCAGCCGCTGTATTTATGCGCAGGAACGGTGCTCCACGTCAAGTCCCCGGTTGGCGGACGCCGGGAACGGCCACTCGGTTGCCTGCCATTACTGGAGGGAGATTGCAGAAGGAAGCCTTAAGGCTCAGGAGGCGGTATGAGCCGCCCGTCCGTCACATACATAAACCAGCTTGCCTATGCGGACGTACCATATCCTACGACCCTGAATCCGGGAGACGTTCTGAGGGAGCCGTATCCCAGCGTGGCCAGGGCCGGCTGCGGCCTGTGCTGCGTCTGCATGATGGTGGAGTTCCTGACGGGAGAGAGGCTTTCCGTGGAAGCGTGTATAAATCTTTCTATCCGGGCCGGAGCCAATTATTACGGCACCGATATGAACCGGCTTGGAAGAGCCGCAGCAAAGCGGTTTAACCTGGAGATGGAGGTGTCGCAAAGCGTTGAAACACTGGAGCTTTGGCTGGAGGCAGGAGGGTGCGCAGTGATTCATGCAGGCAGGGAACACGGTCTCTTTTCCGACGGCGGCCATTATCTTTTTGCAGACAGGCTCAGTATGGAAGCGGACTGGGAAGGCGGAGGGGCCGCAATGAAAATATGGCTCCTAGATCCTTCGTTTACAGAACAGAAATACGAGAGGCCGGACCGGCGGGGGAGGGTGGAACTGAGGGATTCCCATATCCTTGCCGGTGCGGAGCTTGTGAAAGAGGAGTGTGCAAAACGCAGTCCGTCTTTTTACCTATTTAAACAGCGGGGGTAGGAAACATGTCAGAACAATTGGTAAAAGAAGAGCTGTATCTTCAGATTATGGACGGCCTGGAGAAAAGCTGCCGTCTGATGGCAGCCTACGACGAAATGCCCCATGAATACGGGGACAGTATTTTATACCAGGTGGAATCCCACACGATTGAACGGATTGGGATCACGCCTGGGATTACTTCCTCGGAACTGTCGGCCGGGATGAACAAAACCCCCAGCGCCAGCTCCCAGATTATCAGGAAGCTGAGGAAGAAGGGGCTTGTGTTCCAGAAACGCAATAAAGACAACAACAGGGAGTACAACCTGTTTCTGACGGATTACGGCTGGAGAATCTATAAAGCCCATGCCGCCGTGGATGAGGAGTGCGGCAGAAGAAAGCTTAAGCAGCTTTCGGTTTTCAGTGAGGAGGAGCTGCGCACCTACTTAAAAATACACAATGTAATTAACGAGGGGTTTGAGGCGGATGTCAGGCAGGCGGGGAAAATTTCCGACGCCCTGTCAAAAGTGGGGTATCCTGTGGCGCAGGAGTAGAAAAGGTGGAAATAATTGTTAAATTAAAATACGAAGAAAGGGCTGCTGTGGTAAATTTATGGCAGCTTTTTTTGTCGTTTCTGTATGAAAGACCTTACAAAAAAAATAAATTTTGTATTAATTTTTATACAAAATTCGGTCGATTATCTTAAAGTTTCCAATTGTTAAAAACTTTTTCCTATGATATACTATACGCGATAGCTTTTAACCCTGGAACTGATAAAAAATTCACGAAAATATGACAAAAAATTCACATCCAGGGTGCGAAAATCAAACTAGAGAAAGAGGGTTTATTTGATGGGTTTGGCTACATTTATAGGCGGCATTCATCCTTATGAAGGAAAAGAACTGTCTGAGGATAAACCAATCCAGTTCATCGTTCCTGAGAAGGGCGAGGAGATGGTATATCCGCTGTCCCAGCATATTGGCGCTCCTGCAAAACCACTGGTTGCCAAAGGCGATCAGGTGCTTAAGGGTCAGATTATAGCAGAAGCAGGAGGCTTCATTTCCGCCAACGTATTAAGTTCTGTTTCCGGTACGGTAAAGGGGATCGAACCAAGGCTGGTGGCGAATGGCGCAATGGTACAGTCTATCATCGTAGAGAACGATGGGGAAGAAAATGCGATTGAAGGTTTTGGTAATGCGAGGGATTACACGAAGCTTTCAAAAGAAGAGATCAGAAATATTATTAAAGAGGCCGGTATCGTCGGCCTGGGCGGAGCCGGCTTCCCAACGCATGTGAAGCTGACGCCAAAGGATGAGGCTGCCATTGATCACGTAATTGTGAACGGCGCAGAGTGTGAGCCTTACCTGACCAGCGACTACCGTGTGATGATGGAACGTCCGGAACAGATTATCGGCGGACTGAAAGTGATCCTTCAGTTGTTCGACAATGCCAAGGGAATCATAGGCATAGAGAATAACAAACCGGAAGCGATCAAGAAGCTGACGGAGATGGTGAAGGACGAGCCGAGAATTGAGGTATGTCCGCTTCTCACCAAGTATCCGCAGGGAGGCGAGCGTACACTGATTTACGCCGTAACGGGAAGAGAGATCAATTCCTCCATGCTGCCGGCAGACGCAGGCTGTGTTGTAGACAACATTGACACTGTGGCTGCTATTTATGATGCTGTCTGCAATACCACGCCGCTGCTGCGGAAGATTATCACAGTGACGGGCGATGCAGTGGCAAATCCCCAGAACTTCCAGGTAAGGCTTGGAACGAACTACAAGAGGCTGTTAGAGGCAGCAGGCGGATTTAAACAAGAACCGGAGAAGATGATTTCCGGCGGACCGATGATGGGCCAGGCTTTATTCAGCCTTGACTTCCCGGTTGCCAAGACATCTTCCGCACTTACTACATTCACAAAAGACCAGGTTGCAGCGATGGAGCCGACTCCGTGTATCCGCTGCGGCAAGTGCGTGGACGTATGTCCGGAGCACCTTGTGCCGCAGATGATGATGGACGCCGCAGAGCGCCATGATATGGAGAAATTCCAGAAGCTGGACGGGATGGAATGCGTGGAATGCGGCTGCTGTGCATATACCTGCCCGGCCAAGAGACCGCTGACACAGGCATTCAAAGAGCTGCGCAAAGCAGTGGCGGCCAGCCGCAGAAAGTAGGAGGTGTGAAGAAATGGGAAAATTATTTAACGTATCGTCATCACCTCACGTAAGGAGCAGCCACACCACCCAGGCAATCATGTTTGACGTGGCAATCGCAATGCTCCCTGCGTCAATTTACGGTGTATGGCAGTTCGGTATGCACGCACTTCTTGTTCTGATTGCAACAGTGGTATCATGCGTGCTTTCCGAGTATATTTTTGAAAAACTGATGAAAAAACCAATCACTGTTTATGACGGCAGCGCCGTTGTAACCGGTATGATTCTCGCGCTCAACATGCCGCCCCAGATTCCTGTCTGGATGCCGTGCCTGGGCGGCGTATTCGCCATCATCATTGTAAAACAGATGTACGGCGGCCTTGGACAGAACTGGATGAACCCGGCTCTGGCAGCAAGATGCTTCCTGCTTATTTCCTTTGCAGGAAAGATGACCACATTTACAGAGCCTTTCTCCGACGCAGTAGCCAGCGCAACACCGATGGCCATGTTAAAGGCAGGAGAGCAGGTGGATGTGACCGCTATGTTTATCGGACGGATTCCCGGAACCATCGGTGAGGTTTCCGTGATTGCACTGTTAATCGGTGCGGCTTATCTGGTATTCAGAAAAGTAATCACACTGCGCATCCCGCTTACATATATTGCTACGGTTGCTATTTTTGCGGCTATTTACAGCGGATTTGACGTAAGCTACATCCTGGCCCATCTTTGCGGCGGCGGCTTAATCTTCGGCGCTTTCTTTATGGCGACAGATTATGTTACGAGCCCGATCACACCAAAGGGACAGATTGTATTCGGTATCGCACTGGGACTTCTGACAGGTCTCTTCCGTATCTTCGGAGGTTCTGCGGAGGGAGTATCCTACGCGATTATCTTCTGTAACATCCTGGTTCCGTTAATCGAGAAGTTCACCCTTCCGACCGCATTTGGAAAAAAGGGAGGTAAGAAATAATGGCAGGTAAATCCGGATTTATGAAAGACGCCTTTATCCTTTTTGCAATCACCCTGATTTCCGGTATTGCACTGGGCGGCGTATATGAAGTGACAAAAGGCCCGATTGAACAGGCCACAATTGAAGCTAACAACAAGACATACAGGGGAGTATTCCCGGAGGCGTCATCTTTTGAAGAGACTTCAGACATTGACCTGGAGGCATGCAACACGGAGCTTGCCGCATCGGATTTCGGCGGTGTGGGCGTTGAGACGGTAATGGTTGCAAAGGATGATGCTGGCAGCGATTTGGGCTATGTAATCAACTCCTATTCGAATGACAGCTACGGCGGTAAAGTATCTATCTCCGTCGGAATCAAGGACGACGGAAGCATTACTTCCATCGGCTTCCGCGAGATCAGCGATACGCCCGGTCTCGGTCTTAAGGCGAAAGAGGACCCGTTCAGGACCCAGTATGACGGCAAATCGGCTTCCGAGCTTACTGTTGTCAAGGGCGGCAATGCGGGCGACGCCGAGATCAATGCGATCAGCGGTGCAACGATTACATCCAACGCAGTGACGAATGCGGTTAATGCCGCTTTGTACTGCAAACAGAATTTCATAAACTAACAGGAGGTGGGAAATATGAACAAATATGTAGAACGTATATCAAACGGCATTTTCAAAGAAAACCCTACCTTCGTGTTAATGTTAGGTATGTGTCCGACACTGGCAGTTACGACTTCTGCTGTCAACGGTCTGGGCATGGGGCTTTCCACAACAGCCGTTCTTGTCTTTTCAAACTTAATTATTTCGGCGCTGCGTAAGATTATCCCGGATCGTGTCAGGATTCCGGCTTTTATCGTTATCGTAGCCAGCCTTGTAACCATTGTCCAGCTGCTGATGCAGGGGTATGTGCCTTCCCTCTATTCATCACTGGGTATCTACATTCCGCTGATCGTAGTAAACTGTATCATCCTTGGCCGCGCCGAGTCTTACGCTTCCAAGAATGACGCTGTTTCCTCGCTTTTCGACGGAATCGGCATGGGACTTGGATTTTCCATCGCCCTGACGCTCATCGGTATTTTCCGTGAGTTCCTGGGTGGCGGAGCATTCTTCGGAAAACAGATTATTCCGGAGGATTTCCATATCTCAATCTTTATCCTTGCTCCGGGTGCATTCTTCGTGCTTGCGATTCTGACTGCACTCCAGAATAAGTTTAAAGCTCCTTCCGCAACAAATGGTTCCGTACCGCAGTCCAACCTGGCATGCGGCGGCAACTGCGCAAGCTGTGCAGGTTCCGCATGTGCCGACAACCATCTGAAGCTGGCTGAGAAAGCGGCCGAGGAAGCGGCCAGAGCGGCGGCAGCCAAGAAAGCGGCGGCTGAAAAAGCACTTGCAGCAAAGAAGGCGGCCGAGGAAGCGAAAGCAAAGGCAGAAGCTGAAGCGGCGAAAGAACCCGAGAAAACAGAATAGGAGGAATGGATAGATGAAAGAATTACTATTAATTGCCATCGGTTCAGCCCTGGTAAATAACGTTGTATTAAGCCAGTTCCTCGGTATCTGCCCCTTCCTTGGCGTATCCAAGAGGGTAGAGACATCAGCAGGCATGGGTGCGGCCGTAATCTTCGTAATTACGATTGCATCTGCAGTGGCAAGCTTAATCTATGATCACATTCTGGTGCGCTTCGGTATGGAGTATCTTCAGACAATCGTGTTCATTCTGGTTATTGCGGCTTTAGTACAGTTTGTAGAAATGTTCCTGAAGAAAAACATGGTTTCCCTGTATCAGTCTCTGGGCGTATACCTTCCGCTGATCACGACAAACTGTGCTGTTCTCGGTGTTGCATTAACAAACGTACAGAAGACATACAACTTTGTAGAGAGCGTTGTCAACGGTGTTGGTATCGCGGTCGGATTTACGATCGCTATCGTACTTCTGGCAGGCGTGCGCGAGCGCATTGAATACAATGACGTGCCATATAACTTCCAGGGATCCCCGATTACGTTAATTACCGCAGGTCTCATGTCAATTGCATTTTTCGGATTTTCCGGATTAATTTAAAGGAGGAGACGAAGGATGAATATAACTGGAATTATTATTGCGGCAATTATCGTCGGCGCTACCGGTATTATCATCGGTGTGCTGCTTGGCGTTGCCAGCGAGAAATTTAAAGTAGAAGTAGATGAGAAAGAAATCCTTGTCAGAGAAGAACTCCCGGGCAACAACTGCGGCGGCTGCGGCTTCCCGGGTTGCGACGGCCTTGCAAAGGCCATTGCCGAGGGTACTGCTCCTGTTGACGCCTGCCCGGTCGGAGGCGCTCCCTGTGCTGAGAAAATTGCAGCCATTATGGGCGTGGAAGCCGGCAGCAGTGAGAAGATGGTGGCTTTCGTAAAATGTAAGGGCACCTGCGACAAGGCAAAATCACAGTATAATTATTTTGGTATCAAAGACTGCAAGATGGCAGCCGTTGTTCCGGGTTCCGGCGATAAAGCCTGCTCCTTCGGATGTATGGGATTTGGTTCCTGTGTAACTGCCTGTCAGTTTGACGCCATTCATGTGGTGGACGGCATTGCGGTGGTAGATAAAGAGAAATGCGTTGCCTGCGGCAAATGTGTGGACGCCTGCCCGCAGCACCTTGTTGAATTGGTGCCATACAAGGCGGAACACCTTGTACAGTGTAATTCCCATGAAAAGGGACCGGCTGTCAAGGCTAAATGCGATAACGGATGTATCGGCTGTACACTCTGCATCAAGCAGTGTGAGGATGATGCCATCCATATGGATAACAACCTGGCGGTAATTGATTATGAGAAGTGTACGAACTGCGGCAAGTGCGCGGCGAAGTGCCCAGTCAAAGTTATCGTTTAAACACCGGATTACCCGGATGAATATTATTTCTTTCCTTTTATTGATGGCGGTGACCTGTGCGCGGAGCATGCAGGTTATCGTTTCGGTAACGGGAGAAGAGCTTAAAAGCCAGGGCATGCTGCCCTGGCTTTTGCGTTGAAGGTGGCGGCCCGTGTTCGGAATGCGAAGAGTATCGTTTTATCACGGCTGCGCTAAATGCAGCAGATAAATCTTGACAAATTTTTCCGATATGATAAAATCATATAAAACCTATAGATTTACTATGATATAAATTGCAGAATCAAAAGGAGGAAAAATATGGCGGATATTAAGAAAAGCGCAGCACAGCTGATTGGAAGGACACCTCTTCTGGAGGCGTCTAATTATGCGGAGAGCCAAGGGATAACGGATGTGGTTCTTCTGGCTAAGCTGGAATATCTGAACCCGGCGGGGTCGGTAAAGGATCGGGTGGCACTGTCCATGATTGAGGACGCCGAGAAGAGCGGAATTCTGAAAAAGGGAGCGACCATTATCGAACCGACTTCCGGCAATACGGGTATCGGTCTGGCCTCAGTGGCTGCGGCCAAGGGATACAAGGCGGTATTTACTCTCCCTGAGACTATGAGTATAGAGAGAAGAAAGCTTCTGAAGGCATATGGAGCAAAACTGGTCTTGACCGATGGCTCTAAAGGTATGAAAGGAGCTATAGAGAAGGCGGAGGAATTAAAACAAAATATCGAAGGTTCCGTCATTCTGGGGCAGTTCACCAATGCAGCCAATCCTGCTGTCCACAGGAAGACGACCGGACCGGAGATTTGGGAAGATACGGACGGAGCGGTCGATATCTTTGTGGCAGGTATCGGTACAGGCGGTACAATCACCGGTGTGGGCCAATACCTCAGGGAGCGAACCCCCCGGATTAAAGTGGTAGCGGTGGAGCCGGCCGGGAGTCCGATTCTGTCGGAGGGCAGAGCCGGAGCTCATAAGATTCAGGGGATAGGAGCCGGATTTATCCCGGAAATCCTGGCGCAGGATATTTATGACGAAGTGATTCAGGTAAAGGATGAGGACGCTTTTGCGGCTTCGAGAAAGTTTGCCGTGACAGAAGGAATCCTTACCGGTATTTCATCCGGCGCGGCTCTGACAGCGGCAGTGGAGCTGGCGGCCAGAGCGGAGAACAGGGGAAAGCGGATCGTCGTCCTGCTGCCTGATTCGGGTGACCGGTATTTCTCCACTCCGCTGTTTGAAGAATAAATATAAAGGGGTGTAGCTGGAAATGAAAGTATCGACAAAAGGCAGGTATGCGCTTCGAATGATGCTGGATTTGGCATTGCAGGGGGATGAGGTGGTCAGGATTAAAGATATTTCGCTCAGACAGGAGATATCGGAAAAGTATCTTGAGCAGATAGTATCGGTTTTAAAGAAAGCCGGATATGTCAATAGTGTCAGAGGAGCCCAGGGGGGATACTGCCTGGCCGGAAAACCGCAGGAATATACGGTCGGAATGATTCTGAGACTGACCGAAGGAAGCATGGCGCCGGTAGCGTGTGTGGATACCCGGATGGATGGCAGAGGCAATACATGCAGCCGGGCGCCGGGATGCACGGCGCTTAAGCTGTGGACCATGGTGGATGATGCTGTTAACGGTGTCATAGACAAGGTAACACTTGCCGACATGGTGCAATGGGAGAGGGAAAAGGAGAATGAAACATGACGAAGACACCGAAACAATTGAAAACCTCAGACGCTCTTGGAATGTTCAGGGCTGTTCTGAAAGAGAGCGGTTTTAACCCAAAAGAACCGGATTTAAAGACGGGATGGGAGGCATTCAGAAGGTTTGCCGGGCTCTCCTTTGAATGTGCGGATGACAGTCTGCTTTTTGAAGCAGGAATTTATGATTTACCGGACGGTGACAGATTTTTCCTTTCAATGGTCAGGCAGTTTACCATTGAGGTGGATGGAGAATATGATTATATTGAACAAATACATCTGGACCTGCTTTACATGCCGGATGAGACTTTGAACAGTCTGGAAGAGACATTGTGGACGTATGATTTTGACGATGATGTTCCTGGGTTCCTGAACGCAGTGGAGAATTCGCCGTCATTTAAAATTTCCATGGAGCAGTATCATCCGCTGTCATCCGATATTTATCAGGATGAGATATAGGATGAGAGAAGTATAAAAAGAGTAACACAGTGCCAGACTAAAAGCAAAATGTTTGAGGTCTGGCACTATTATGTATCAGAAACACCAGCCGATGAAAAAGGAAAGGATTCAAGGACGCATGAAGAAGAGAGAAACAGGTAACCTGGCGGGAATACTGGCCGGGGCAGGAATTATGATTATATTGGCAGGAGGGCTGATTGCATTCTCAGGTCCTCTTTATAAATCCATAGCAGGGCGGAACCTCCCTGTGTCGGATGTTCCTATTTATAATGCGGGAACATATGAAGGAAGCGCCAGAGGATACGGCGGACCGATCACAGTGAAGGCAAAATTCTCGGAGTATGGAATAGAAGATGTGAAAGTAGAGGCGCCGGATGAAACGCCGGAGATTGGCAAGTCGGCTGCAGTACGGCTCTCGAAAGATATCTGGGCAAACCAGTCTCACAGTGTGGACAGCATATCGGGCGCCACGATGACCAGCAATGCGGTAAAGACGGCCATGGGTGCATGCGTGCGGGAAGCCGTGAAAGAGGGGACGGAGCTGGCGGCGATTATTGAACAGGAAATTGCACAGGAAAACGCCCAGAAAGCGCTTCCTGAAGTGGACGAGCTTTTAAAGACAATTGCCGACGGCTCTTATACTTACCGGGAACCGGAGCCGGACGAGAATGGATTTTATAACCGGATTGACATCGAAGTGAAGGATAATAAGATCACGGCTCTTACGTGGGATGCGGTGCAGGAAGACGGAACCGGTAAAAGAGAAATGTCTGCTGGCGGCCAGTATACTATGACGGAAAGCGGGCCGCTGTGGTATGAACAGGCTGATCAGCTCGCCCGGTATGTGACGGAGAACCAGACGACGAAAGGGCTGATGAATGACAGCGGAACATCGGATGCGGTTTCTACTGTCAGCATCCATATCGGCGGTTTTATCGACTGCCTGAAAAAGTGTCTTCTTATTGCCGGCGGTGATACTTCCCATACAAGCCTGGATGAGCTTCTGGCAGGGGCGGCCGACGGCTCATACAACTGGAAGAGCGGTCAGGCGGACGAAAATGGTTTCTGTGATCAGATTACGATGAGCGTTAAGGATCATAAGATAACAGCCCTTCAATGGGACGCAGTAGATAAGGAGGGGACGGGAAAGAGAAAACTTTCGGAGGACGGCCAATACGTGATGACCGAAAATGGGCCGCTGTGGTTTGAGCAGGCCGACATGCTGGCCGAATATCTGATAGAAAACCAGTCGGAAGAAGGTCTTTTGCAGGAGACAGGTTATGCATCGGATGCAGTGGCCTCCGTCAGCATTTATGCAGGAGGATTTCTGAGTGCGGTTAAACAGTGCCTTCTGAACGGGCCTGAATAAGCCGGAACTGAGCGGGTAGTCGAATCCTGAGTAAAGAGACAAATAGAAGCAACAGCAGCTCATTCTATAAATAGGGAGATACCTGGTTTGAGAGTCCGGATTACCGGACTCTCTTTAATTGATGACGGTGACCTGTGCGCGGAGCGTGCAGACAAGCGTCGAAGGCGGTGTTCTATATTATGTGCCAGGTCATACGGTTATCATTGTCAGTCTCTGTATATTCTCACCGGGCGTTCGCTGATATTGCAGAGGTAGACAACATAGGAGTTTTCCGTAAGCTTTTCCATATCAAAGGCATCAATCTTCTCACCGCCGTCATGACCTATCAGAGTTACCGTATCGCCGATTTCGGCCTCGGGTATGTCGGTGATATCGAGAAATGTCTGATCCATGCAGACGGAGATAATAGGAGCCCGCTTTCCATGTATTAAAACGTATCCTCCTTTTTTGCCCAAATCTTCCAGATAGCCGTCCCCGTATCCAAAACAGGAGATACCGACAACCGTATCACGCTTGGCAGTGAAGCTTCTCCAATACCCCATGCTTCTGCCTGACAAAACGTATTTTTTATTTGTCAGAAAGGTTTTCCATTCCAGAACGGTTTCGAGACCCAGCCTGTTATCTTCATCGAGGCAGGGATCGTATCCCAGCCACAAAAGGCCTGTACGTATCATATTGTAATGGGCTTTTTTAAACCGTACGGTAGAGGGAGTGTTGGTGGCATGGATATAACGCGGCTGAATCCCCCGCGCCCGGATTTGTCCAAGGGCTTCCTCAAAACGGCTGATCTGAATCTCGGTGAACTCCGGGTCTGTGACCTCGGCTTCCCCAAAGTGGGTAAACACTCCCTCTATTTCCAGGCCTTTCAGAGGTAAGATACCATCCAGAAGCTCTTCGAGCTGCTCGCCCTTTTCCACACCGATCCGGCCAAGCCCGGTATCAATTTTTATATGGACACGGGCAGTCCTTCCGTTTTCCTGAGCGAGAGCGGACAGCAAAGCGGCATCCTGGGTGCGGAAGACGGGCAGAATGAGATTCTCCTGAACCGCATAAGGCAGGTTGTTTACCGGTACGCCCCCGAGTACCATGATTTCCGCCTGACTGCCGGCCCTGCGCAGTTGTTCGGCTTCGCGTACCTGGGCGATAGCCAGTCTTTTAATCCCGCATTCCTTAACCAGCCAGTCACTGGTACGGATCAGGCCGTGGCCGCAGGCGTTTGCTTTCAGGACGGGCATAATCTCCACATCCGGTCCCACGTGATTTCTGATTTTTTCCATGTTCGATTTAATCTTTGCCAAATCGATTGTAATGAATGAATTCCCCGTTTCGTTCATAATAATTCCCCCGTTTGTATTTCGCAGTTAATAAAATGATTCAATTATCCCGGACAATATGCGGCTGAATCCATGATATGTATCTGCAGCCGCTTCCCGATTATCCGGAATATTGATCATTATCTCATTGTATTGATAGAAATACAATGAAAATCGGCAGAACCGTAAGACTGTGTTAAAAATCGGACAGATAAAACAGGGACAGAAAATTCCGCCGATAGATGGAATTTTCTGTCCCTGTTCCCGCCCGTATATTATGGTACGGATTTTACGCATCAGTTTGCCGTGGCTTTGCCCAGTGCCGTACGAATCGCGCCTACCAGAGCCCGAGAAGTGTACTGGCTGCCCTCGGGATAGGAGAGGTTTTCCAGTGACTGCGTCTGACAGATCTGGTCGGAAAGCTGGGTGATAGAGGGGGCCATCAGAGGATACATGGTGGCGACTGAATCACTGAGAGGGGAGAAGCTGATAGAATTGATGTGATCGGCATCTACGGCTACTTCCACATTGACATTCTGGCTGCCAAGAACGAGGGAGGCTGTGTATACTCCCGGTATGTACTGTACGCTGTCGGAAGCGGTCTGGGCGGCGTCCTTTTTCGGATGGAACATGATAAGGAATAGCGTTATCAGAAGGATCCCCAAACCGATAAAGATGGCGGTGTAAATGATTTCCTTCATGCGCAGCACTACTATTTTTGTTTTAGAGCTCATAAAAAAGCCCTCCGGATTTGTTTATTACAATCTATTACGGAATCCGGCTTTTTATGCAAGAATGGGAAAGGTCGGTTAAGTTGTCCTGTTAATTGCAGATTAAGGGGGCGTTTGACACAGCAGCTGAAAATGGTGCCGGATTCATGTTAAAGCTGACATGAATCCGGCACCATTTTATAATTGATGGCGGCGACCTGTGCGAGGAACGTGCAGGTTATCGTTTATACATTAAACCGAAACAGGATTACATCGCCGTCCTTGACAATGTATTCTTTTCCTTCCATACGCACCAGGCCCTTTTCCTTGGCGGCCGGGTAGGTCCCGCAGTCCAGAAGATCCTGGTAGTTGACAACCTCTGCCTTAATAAATCCCCTCTCAAAGTCGGAATGGATTTTTCCGGCGGCCTGCGGAGCTTTTGTCCCCACTTTAATTGTCCAGGCCCGTGTCTCCTGAGGCCCGGCCGTCAGATAGCTGATAAGGCCTAAAAGACGGTAGCTGGCCGCAATCAGTTTTTCGAGGCCTGACTCGGTAAGACCGAGATCCTCTAAAAACATCTTTTTCTCTTCTTCATCGAGTTCGGCAATTTCCTGCTCAATCTGGGCGCAGATAACAAATACCTCGCTGCCTGTCTCAGATGCAAAGTTACGTACCCGGGCAACATATTCATTACTTGCGCCGTCATCGGAGAGATCCTCTTCGCATACATTGGCGGCAAAGATTACTGGTTTCCATGTGAGCAGATTCAGGGAATTGATGAAAGCAAGCTCGTCCTCATCCTCCGTCTCAAAGCTCTTTGCCAGTTTGCCGTCCTCCAGATGAGCGTAAAGCGCCTTTAAGATATCAAGCTCCTTTGCAAGCGCTTTATTGCCCATCAGGCTTTTGTTTGTCTTAGCAATCCGTCTTTCCAGAATCTCCATATCGGAGAAAATCAGCTCGAGATTGATTGTTTCGATATCACGGAGCGGATCCACGCTGCCGTCCACATGAATTACATTGGGATCTTCAAAACAGCGGACAACATGGACAATGGCATCCACCTCACGGATATTGGAGAGGAACTGATTGCCGAGGCCCTCGCCTTTGGAAGCTCCCTTCACGAGTCCGGCAATATCAACAAATTCAATTACGGCCGGGGTAATCTTTTCGGAATTATAGAGAGCGGAGAGCTTTCCGAGACGGTAATCGGGTACCGGAACAACACCTACATTGGGATCGATAGTACAGAACGGGTAATTGGCAGATTCCGCACCGGCTTTTGTCAGGGAATTGAAAAGAGTACTTTTACCCACGTTGGGCAGGCCTACAATACCTAATTTCATAATAAAAACTTCCTTTCTATTATTGATAAGCATAATACTGCTTATTAAGTTCATTAGATCTTTTACATTTGGACGTACTTGAATAGAATACCATAGAATCGGCGGAAAAGGAAGAGGAATTTAGTTAAGCAGGTGAGGACGCAGCCGGGACGGCCAGCGGACGGGGTGGTGAGGTGGGGTATATGAGTCTTTCGTCCCGGGGAAGGTTTGTCGTGGGTTGGAGAAGGAGATACTGCATCTTTTTTTATCGCAGGGCAGAGGCGGAGAGAATGAAATCCGGCCGGACTGCCCTTTTGAGGGATAGCTCTAAGACAGAGAAAGGCAAAACGCACCGGGGTTTCGGACAAATTCACTCCGAACTCCGGATGAGTTCGAAGCTCAGTTGTCCCGGATTTTGCCCTTGAAGGGCCAAAATCCGCCCGGCACGCTTTGCCTTTCTCTGCCTAAGAGCCATCACCTCTCGGGCGAACGTCCTTCCGGATTTCATTCTCTCCGCCTCCGCAGGAAGATATCGGCAGTATCTCCTTCTCCCGGAAGGTTGTCGCCGGGACGAAAGACTCAAGCCAAGTGTATCGCCCCCCGTCCGCTGGCCTGCGGCCGCTGATTGTCTCACGCGTTAAGTGCGGAGGAGAGTATTGTCGCGGCCGCTCAGTGCTTCCAAAGGCGGGAGAAATAGAGACTTATGGAGTTGCTGAGTATACTGTATATATTTTGGGTATCCGTTGCATTTTATTTATGTAAGTAAATAGTTTACGATAGATTGAAGGAATGAATGCCGGAGGAATAGCACCGGCTTACCGAGGTTCCTCACGAGCTTAGCGCCGTTACGCATTCCAAAGAGTGCAAACGGTCCCCGCAGGAATTCATTCCGGCCGGATTCCCCCTCACGACACACCCACACCGTGAAGACTCAGACACACAAACCCACCACACCGGACATGGTCCGTTCCGGACGCGTCCTCCCAACCTCCGTTAAATCTCATTCTCCGGGTTGCTTTTATCCCCAGTATATATTATGATAGAACTGATTTTGTCGTTTAAAGCGGCACAGCATATATGCGATTCCAGTCGGGAGGTCCGGAGCCGTGTACATGCAGTCGATGGAAAGATTTCTTTCGGGGTACTGACCCTGGGAGCTTTTTCACCACTATCAACGAGGAGGGTTATTACATGAGTCACAAAAATGGAAATTTCAGCAGTTCACTCGGCTTTATTCTGGCCTGTGTGGGTTCTGCGGTGGGCCTTGGCAACATATGGATGTTCCCATATCGTCTGGGCCAGTTCGGAGGGGCGGCATTCCTGGTCCCTTATCTCTTTTTTATCTGCCTGTTCGGCCTGACCGGCCTGTCGGCGGAGTTTGCCATCGGAAGAAAGGCAAAGACAGGAACCCTTGGGTCTTATGAGCTTTGCTGGGCCCACAGAGGCAAAGGAGCCGTCGGACGTTTTCTTGGATGGATTCCCCTTATGGGTTCCCTGGGTATTGCGATCGGTTATTCGATTATAATCGGCTGGGTGCTCCGCTCCCTGGGAGGTTCCCTGACGGGTGCTATTCTTACAGAGGATTCGGCCGCTTATTTCGCACAGGCCACAGGAAGCTTCGGCAGCCTGCCCTGGCACCTGGCGGTGGTTCTAATCACCGTGATTATCCTGGTTACAGGTTCCGTTACCCAGATTGAGCGGGCTAACCGTGTGATGATGCCTGTTTTCTTTGTTTTGTTTACCGTCCTGGCGGTCCGCGTATTCTTCCTGCCGGGAGCTTCAGCCGGGTACAATTTTCTTTTTGTGCCAAAGTGGGAAAGGCTGTTGGACGTAAATACCTGGGTTATGGCCATGGGACAGGCATTCTTCTCCCTGTCCATCACCGGTTCAGGAATGATTGTCTATGGTTCTTATCTGAATAAGAAGGCAGATATTGTAGGTTCGTCGATGCGTACGGCGTTATTTGACACGGTGGCGGCTCTCCTTTCCGCCCTTGCCATTATGCCTGCGGTATTTGCTTTTGGAATTGAGCCGGCAGCCGGTCCTTCCTTAATGTTTATCACGATTCCGAAGATTTTCGGCCAGATGCCGATGGGCCAGATATTTGCCGTCATATTCTTCCTGTCCGTGGTTTTTGCAGGGATTACTTCTTTAATTAATATGTTTGAAGCGGTAATTGAAAGTATCCAGCACCGGTTTGAAGTTCCGCGAAAGCTGGCCGTTCTGCTTTGCGGAATTATCTGCTTTGTGGTCGGAGTCTTCCTGGAAGCGGAACCCTCCGTGGGAAAATGGATGGATTTTATCACAATCCTCGTGGTTCCTTTTGGAGCGGTATTGGGAGCGGTTTCCGTTTATTATGTGCTTGGTTACAAAGAAATACGAAAGGAACTGGAGCAGGGCAGAACGAAATCAATGCCTTCCCTGTTTGGGAAAATTGCCTGCGGAATCTATGTACCGCTTACAATTATCGTGTTTGTTCTGGGTATTATTTATAAGGGGATCGGATAATAAATAAGGGAGATGCGTCACTTTTTGTCGAATATTATCGGCCGAATTTGTTTGATTTTTAGGGAATAAGGACTTAAAATGAAGATACACCGGGGAGGCATTTACAAACATTATTGTTTGTAAATGTTGCTTCGGTTGCTGACATCGGATATCTTATTTTAAGACTGTATTCCTGGATTGAGGGTCTGGAATACCGGTTTGTGCAAACGTTTTACAATACAATATATCCTCTGACAGCGCCACAACTGAAGACAGCAACAACAAAAGGAGAGTAGGATATGGCAAACGCGAGAGAAGAATTGATCAGTAAAATTGAACATGCAAGAGAACGGTTGAATAGAAGCATTGATAAAAAGGAGGAGTATGGTATCATTTATCAATGCAGTGTGGAGCTTGATCAGCTGCTGAATCAATATGTTGTAGCTGATTGCTAAGAAAATTACATATGTAGAGTCGTTAAAAAAGGTGGTAAGATTTCCAGATCTTACCATCTTTTTTTCTGTACATTTTAATAAATATTTCTTGCTATTTCCTTACAGATGTACTAGAATTAGAATACAAAGTGGTGGAAAGTGGTAGAAAGTGGTACTAAATGGTTCTGCGTGGAAGCTTAGTGGAGCAAATTGGATGACAGGTGATTGCTATGTTCATGGGTGAATACAATCATACAATCGATGCGAAGGGGAGGCTGATTGTCCCCTCCAAATTCAGGGAACAGCTTGGAGACGAATTTGTCGTGACAAAGGGGTTGGATGGCTGTCTCTTTGTGTATGATAATTCTGAGTGGAAAAACTTTGAAGAAAAGCTCCAGTCACTGCCGCTTACCAATACGAATGCCAGAAAGTTCTCACGTTTTTTTCTGGCCGGAGCTTCTGCCTGTGAGGTGGACAAGCAGGGAAGGATACTCCTTCCGGCCGTACTCAGGGAGTTTGCGTGCCTGGAGAAGGAAGTGGTTCTGGTTGGTGTGGGAAGCCGGATTGAGATTTGGAATAAAGCAACCTGGACCGAGAAGAATGTCTATGACGACATGGACGAAATAGCAGAGAACATGGAAGGCCTTGGAATATGATATTTGGACACAAATCAGTACTTTTAGATGAGACAATCGAAAGCCTTGACATAAAGCCGGACGGGATTTATGTGGACGGAACCCTGGGTGGAGGCGGACATGCCAGCGAGGTATGCCGGAGACTGGGAGATAGGGGAAGGTTTATCGGAATCGATCAGGATGCCGACGCCATAGCGGCCGCATCGGAACGTCTGAAAGAATTTGGAGATAAAGTAACGATTGTAAGAAGCAACTATGAGAATATCGATGAGGTCTTGAAAGAGCTGGGAATCAGTCAGGTCGACGGGATTTATCTGGATTTGGGAGTTTCCTCCTATCAGCTTGATACGGCTGAACGGGGATTCACCTACAGAGAGGATGACGCCCCGCTCGATATGAGGATGGATCAGAGAAATGAAATGACCGCAAAAGATATTGTAAATACCTACAGTGAATCAGAGCTGTTCCATATTATCAAAAATTATGGGGAAGACCGGTTCGCTAAGAATATTGCCAAGCACATTGTCAGGGCACGTCAGGAAAAAGAGATTGAGACAACAGGAGAATTGATTGAAATTATAAAAGCCGCGATTCCCGCCAAGGTGAGAGCCACGGGAGGCCACCCGGCCAAGCGGACATTTCAGGCGATTCGGATCGAACTGAACAAGGAACTGGAGGTTCTGGAAAATTCCATCGACAAGATGACGGATCTTCTGGCTCCCGGGGGCAGACTTTCCATTATCACCTTCCATTCGCAGGAAGACCGGATTGTCAAGAACCGCTTCAGAATCAATGAAAATCCATGTACCTGCCCGCCCGACTTCCCCGTGTGCATGTGCGGAAAAAAGAGTAAAGGCCGTGTGGTGACACGCAAGCCGATTTTACCGTCAGAGGAAGAACTTTCAGAAAATAAGCGTTCCAAAAGCGCAAAGCTGAGAGTGTTTGAAAAGAGTAGGAGGTAAAGACCTATGGCTGCCAGAAGAAGACATCCTGAATATGCCGGAACGTATGTAGACGGCAATACCGTGAGAAAAGTAAATAGAACTACACCACAGACAAAGCCGGAGCGCAGGGTACAGGACGACTATAAACGCAGCCATGTTGTACGGAGGAACAGGGACAAAGCTCTCTATATGGACGGTCCGTATGTGTTTGCTCTGACCATAGCAGCAGTCATTACGCTGTTTTTATGTATGAATTACCTGCATATACAAGCTTCGATTACATCAAGAATCAATAATATAGAAACGCTGGAACTGAAACTGGAACATTTAAAATCTGAAAATGATGCCCTTCAGACAAGAATTGACACTTACGTTGATTTAGACCATGTATTTAAGGTCGCTACAGAAGAACTTGGCATGGTATATGCCAACAAGAATCAGATTCTTTTGTATAATAAAACGGAAAGTGAGTATGTAAGGCAGTATGAGGACATCCCAAAACACTAATAACAAACAGCCCTTTCGAAAGTACATGCAGGAAAAGCTGGCGATTACCGTTTTGGTAATTACGCTGGCTTTGTTTGCATTGGTATTGGTGCTTTATAATATTGTAAAAAACAAAGGGGAAGACTATAATCAGATCGTTTTAAGCCATCAGGATTATGAGAGCAGAACGATCCCCTTTAAGCGGGGGAACATTGTAGACAGAAACGGAACGTATCTGGCTATCAGTGAGAAAGTGTATAACCTGATTATCGATCCGAAACAGATATTGGAAAATGATGAAAACTACGAATATCTGGAAGCGACGCTGGATGCGCTTAACGAGTGCTTCGGCTATGACCGTGAAGAGCTGCGCAAGCTGATCAATGACAGGAAAGACAGCTATTATGTCGTTTATGAAAAACAGATGACGGCGGAGCAGAAGGAGCTGTTTGAAAATTACAAGCAGGAGAAGAATGCCGAGTATAAGAAACTGCCGGTCGATGAGGGCGGCAAGAGACGAATCACCGGCGTATGGTTTGAAGATGAGTACAAGAGGGTATACCCATATAAGGAGCTGGCCTGCAACGTGATCGGCTTTGCAATGAAGGACGGCAATGCCTCCGGCGGAGTTGAGCAGTATTACAACAGCGTCCTGAACGGCGTGAACGGCAGAGAGTACGGATATCTCAATGACGATTCCAATCTGGAGAGAGTGGTGAAGCCGGCTAAGAACGGAGAAACGCTGGAACTGACAATTGATGCAAATATCCAGAAAATCTGTCAGAAATATATTGACGAATGGCAGGCGGGCATTGGAAGTAAAGTGGCAGCCGTTATCGTTATGGATCCCAATACGGCGGAGATTCTTGCGATGGATACGAACATCCGCTATGATTTAAATGATCCTTATAATATGGACCGATATTATACCCAGGAAGAACAGGCTGCCATGGATGAAAAGACAAAGGCCGACGCCTGGTATAAAATGTGGCGTAATTTCTGCGTCAGTGATACCTTTGAGCCGGGATCCCCGCAGAAGGCATTTACCGTGGCCGGTGCGATAGAAGAAGGAGCCATCACGGGATATGAGACCTTTGAATGCGGCGGCAGGCAGAAAATGGACGACAGATGGACGATCCGCTGTGTGGCCAGAAGCGGTCACGGGCCTCTTACCGTCACGCAGGGGCTTATGAAATCATGCAATATCGTTATGATGAATATTGTGCGTCTGGAAGGAAAAGAGAAGTTTACAAAATACCAGAGCATTTTTGGCTTCGGTTCCAAGACAGGCATTGACCTTCCGGGTGAAGCTGATACATCCGGCCTCGTATACAGGGCGGATAATATGGGACCGGTCGATTTGGCAACGAATGCCTTCGGACAGAATTATAACTGTACAATGATACAGATGGCGGCCGGCTATTGCTCCCTGATCAACGGAGGCTCTTACTATGAGCCGCATGTTGTGAGAAGAATCTTAAATGACCAGGGCGCCGTCGTCAAGAAGAATGAGCCGAAACTGGTAAGAGAGACGGTTTCGGAAAATACATCGAACTATATTAACAATGCGCTCTATCAGACTGTTTCCGGCGACGGAGGTACGGCAGGGGCCGCGGCCGTGGCAGGATATCAGGTGGCAGGAAAGACGGGAACGGCTCAGAAGCAGCCGAGAGAAGCCAAAAATTATCTGGTATCGTTTATCGGCTATGCGCCGGCTTACGATCCGCAGGTTCTCGTTTACGTGGTTTTGGACACACCGAACCTTCCGGGTGAGGAACAGGCCCATTCCAGATTTGCCAGTGAGATTTCGGCTAAAATCATGGCGGAAATCCTTCCGTATATGAATGTATTCCCGGATACGGAAACAGGTCTGCAGGAAGACGAAGATCTGGCGGGAAGAGAAGAGGGCATCACATCTGGCGAACCTTCAGAGAGCCAGGAAGGACAGGAGGGCGCGGGAGAAGGCGGAGAATCAGAGGCCCCGACGGAGACTTGGGCGTCATTTGATGATGAGTTTATTGATTCGGGGGAAGAAGATTACAATTATCCCGACAGCATGCCGGGAGGTTTAACCGCACCGCAGGAGAGCCCGGGAATGCCTGAAAGCACCAATGCGGCTGAAAGCACCGGGGGAGGTATGACCGAGTCTTCAGAAGGCAGCCGGGAATAATGTTCAACAAATATTAGCAAGGATTTTCCCATCCTCTAAGGTGGTGAGATGAATTGCCCGAAACAAATTTAACGGCGGCGGTGGGCGGAGAGAAGCCGGTATCCCCCACTGCCATGAGGTCAACCACGTGTCCGCATAGGATGCAGCCGCACTTCGATAATAAACCGAGCGTGGGTTGTAACAAGAATAAAATTCTGATTTTTTAATATACTGTACCAACGAAAGCATAAAGGTACCGCATGAACAGAAATCAGACACATCACAGAGGAAGAATAGCGTTCGTATGTATCATGTTATGCCTGTGCATGGCCGGGCTGACAGGAAGGCTGTTCTTCCTTATGATTTATAAAGCGGACTATTACAGTGAGATGGCTGAGGATCTGCATCAGAGGGAGAGGACGATTAAAGCGGCCAGAGGACGGATTCTGGATCGGAACGGTGTGGTGATTGCCGACAACCGGACAGTCTGTACCATATCGGTGGTCCATAACCAGATTGAGGATCCGGAAAGCGTCATCCGGATACTTTCCGGGGAACTGGGAGTGCCGGAGGATACGGTCAGAAAAAAGGTGGAAAAATATTCTGCGCGCGAGATTATAAAGACAAATGTGGACAAGAAAGAAGGAGACAAGATTCGTGCACAGGGACTTGCCGGCGTTAAGGTCGATGAGGACTATAAGCGGTACTATCCTTATGACAGTCTTGCGTCCAGAGTGCTTGGTTTCACCGGAGGAGACAACCAGGGTATCATCGGGCTGGAGGTTCAGTATGAGAAATATCTGAAAGGCCAGGACGGAAAAATACTGACGCTTTCGAATGCGGCCGGGGTAGAGATAGAGAATGCGGCCGAGGACCGGATTGAGCCGGTGGCGGGCAATGACCTGGTCGTCACCCTGGACGTCAATATCCAGAAATATGCGGAGCAGGCCGCTTACCAGGTAATGGAGAAAAAACAGGCCAACAGCGTATCGGTCGTTGTCATGAATCCGAAAAACGGCGAAATACTCGCGATGGTAAATGTGCCGGAATTCAATTTAAATGAACCGTTTACACTGATACCCGGCATTGCGGCGGACGGAGACGGCAAGACTTCCCAGGATCTTTTAAACCAGATGTGGAGAAATAAATGTATTAATGACACGTATGAGCCGGGCTCCACGTTTAAAATCGTGACGGCTGCGGCCGGTCTGGAGGCCGGGGTAGTAAAGCTGACCGATAATTTTTCCTGTCCCGGCTTCCGGGTTGTGGAAGACAGAAAAATACGTTGCCATAAAGTGGGAGGGCACGGAGGTGAAACATTCCTTCAGGGAATGATGAATTCCTGCAATCCGGTGCTGATCGATGTAGGGCAGAGGCTGGGAGTAGATAATTACTATAAATACTTTGCCCAGTTCGGCCTGCTCGGAAAGACGGGAATCGATCTGCCGGGCGAGGCAGCCACCATTATGCATAAAAAGGAAAATATGGGGCTGGTGGAGCTGGCAACCGTATCATTCGGCCAGTCTTTCCAGATTACACCGCTGCAGCTCATTACCACGGCATCCTCCGTTATCAATGGGGGAAACAGGGTGACTCCGCACCTGGCTGTGAAGTCGGTGAGTCCGCAGACAGGTTCTGTCCACAAGTTTGAATTTCCTTTAGGAGACAGAATCCTGTCGGAGGAGACCAGCAGCACGATGCGTTATATACTGGAGCAGGTAGTTTCCGAGGGAAGCGGAAAGAATGCGAAAATAGAGGGGTACAGAATCGGCGGAAAAACGGCTACATCGGAAAAGCTTCCCAGAAGCCTGAAGAAATACATTTCATCATTTGTGGGCTTTGCCCCGGCCGACGATCCCCAGGTAATAGCGCTCATCACGATCGACGAACCGGAAGGAATTTACTACGGCGGCACGATAGCGGCTCCTGTCGTGGGGAGCATATTTGAAAATATATTGCCTTATCTTGGGATACCTAAAACAGAGGCGGAGGATAATTAGGCAGGTGAGGACGCCGGTGCTTAGCGAGGTTCCTTACGAGCTTAGCACTGATGCGCACTCCGAAGAGTGCAAACGGTCCCCGCAGCAATTCATTCCGGCCGGATTCCCCCTCCACGACCAACCTCCCGAGGGGACGGAAGACTCAGCCAGCCCCCTCACCATACCGGACGTGGTCCGTTCCGGACGCGTCCTCCGGGCCTTGGCTAAATCTCCATTATGCCTTAGCAGCTGCCTGTCCGAACTGTTACGCCAGACTTCACGGCAGAACAAAAAAGGTTGATTATTCTACTAAAAAGACGTATACTATCTTCGTATGTAGTAAAATTAGAATGATAGAAAATAATAAGGCAGAGACTACATAAGAATTAGAGGTGTGACATGGTAAATGAGACAATACTGGCGGTAATTATCGCATTTGTAATCAGCGCGATTCTGTGTCCGATAGTGATACCGTTTCTTCACAAACTGAAATTTGGACAGCAGGTCAGGGACGACGGCCCCCAGGCCCATCTGAAAAAGCAGGGAACTCCTACGATGGGAGGACTGGTAATTCTTTCAAGCATTATTATTACATCGCTCTTATACCTGAAAGATTATCCGAAGATTATCCCCGTCCTGTTCGTTACCGCAGGATTCGGCGTCATCGGTTTCCTGGACGACTATATAAAGATTGTCATGAAGCGTTCGGAGGGACTTAATCCCGGACAGAAACTCGCCGGGCAAATCATTATTACGGGAATCTTTGCGTATTATATTATTACGTCTGATGAGATCGGAACGCAGATGCTTATTCCTTTCACGGGGCAATACCTGGTTATGCCGGTCTGGCTTTTTGTTCCGGCACTTTTCTTTATCGTTCTGGGAACAGACAACGGTGTGAATTTTACCGACGGCCTTGACGGCCTTTGTACCAGTGTCACCATTTTGGTAGCTACCTTCTTTACAATTGTGGCTATCGGTGAGAACAGCGGCATCAGCCCGATTACAGGAGCCGTTGTGGGCAGTCTCCTGGGCTTTCTGCTGTTTAACGTATATCCTGCCAGGGTGTTTATGGGAGACACGGGTTCACTGGCTCTGGGAGGCTTTGTGGCATCCAGCGCGTTTATGATGCAGATGCCCCTTTTCATAGCCGTAGTGGGACTGATCTATCTGGTGGAAGTTCTGTCGGTCATCATACAGGTGACATATTTTAAGAAAACGGGCGGCAAGCGTATTTTCAAAATGGCTCCGATTCACCATCATTTTGAGCTTTGCGGATGGTCTGAGACAAGAGTCGTGGCCGTATTTTCGATTATAACGGCAATCCTTTGCCTTGTAGCTTACTTAGGATTATAGGAGGAATGGACGATGAGTCAAAAAGTATTAGTAGCAGGTTCCGGAATCAGCGGTATTGCAGCCGCAAAACTTCTTCTTGCCAAGGGCGGGGAAGTGGTGCTTTATGACGGAAATGATAAGCTGGATGCAGAGAAGATCAAGAAGAACTTTGATGAAGATGCAAAGGTATCGGTCGTTCTGGGGGAACTTAAGAGGACGGATCTGTTAGGTGTTGAGCTTTCAGTGATAAGTCCCGGTATTCCTCTGGACGCTCCTTTTGTAACCGTTTTGGACGAGGCGGGAGTACCTATCTGGAGCGAGATTCAGCTTGCATACCACTGTGCCAAAGGAAAGCTGGCAGCAATTACGGGAACTAACGGAAAGACGACGACAACGGCGCTGACCGGCGAGATTATGAAATCGTTTTATGACAGTGTTTTCGTAGTGGGAAATATCGGGGAGCCATATACGGCGCATGCTCTGGAGACGGAGGAGTCTTCCGTTACCGTGGCCGAGGTTTCCAGTTTCCAGCTTGAGACGATTATGGATTTCCGTCCCAATGTCAGCGCGATATTAAATATCACGCCGGATCACCTGGACCGCCACAAGACAATGGAATGCTATACGCAGGTAAAAGAGAGCATTACAAAGAACCAGAAGGACGGCGATACCTGTGTCCTCAATTATGACGATACCGTACTCCGGGAATTCGGTGAAACGCTCAAGATTAATGTGGTCTATTTCTCCAGCCGCGAGAAACTGAAAAAGGGCTACTATCTGGAAGACGGAAAGATTGTTTACAATGACGGCAGCAAGGTGACGGAGATTGTGGATATAAGTGAGCTGAAGCTGCTGGGGCGCCATAACCATGAGAATGTAATGGCGGCAGTCGCCATCAGCATGAATATGGATGTCCCGCTTGAAAAAATTCAGGAAGTGATCCGGAAGTTCGAGGCGGTGGAGCACAGAATTGAATTTGTTACCGAGCGCTTTGGCGTAAAATACTATAATGATTCCAAGGGTACAAATCCGGATGCGGCAATGCAGGCAATTAAGGCAATGCCCGGGCCGACGATTTTGATCGCAGGGGGCTATGACAAGCATTCCGAATTTGATGAGTGGATTGAAAGTTTTGATGGAAAGGTACGGTACCTCGTACTGATCGGACAGACCAGAGATAAAATTGCAGAATGTGCCAAACGCCATGGATTTACGGATATCATGTATGCGGAAGATCTGCTGGAAGCAGTCCAGGTATGTGCATCCTATGCAAATCCGGGCGATAATGTACTCCTTTCTCCTGCCTGCGCAAGCTGGGGACAGTTTAAAAACTTTGAGGAGCGGGGAACGAAATTTAAAGAATATGTAAGGGGCCTGTAACCATTTATCTCTTATTTTATAGTTGCTTTGTGGGCGGTGAAAAGGACGTTTATACGACTTTTCACCGTTTGGGCTTACCTTAGGGATGAGGAGTAGGAATTAATGCCTGATACGGGGAAAAAGAAGAAAAAGAAACCGCATCGATTTTATGATTACAGCCTGTTGTTCACAATCATTTTCCTGACTGTGTTCGGACTTGTAATGATCTACAGTGCCAGCTCCTATAAGGCGCAGCTCGATTATGATAATCCTGCGTATTTTGCAATCAGGCAGGCGGCGATTGCGGGCGGCAGTTTTGTTGTCATGTACATAGTCTCAAAGATTGATTATCACTGGTTTGCCAGGTTTGCCGTGCTGGGATATGCTCTTTCCTGGATTACCATGCTGCTCACCATGTTCAGCCCTCTGGGCGTAGCGTCCCACGGTAAAAAGAGATGGCTGAAGGTCGGGCCGGGCATGCTTCAGTTCCAGCCCACGGAGCTTGTAAAGATATCTCTGATTCTCTTTGTGGCGGTTTTCATAGCCGAGCTGGGAACGAGAATCAACAAACTCAGGCCGACGCTTGTTATCATTGGATTTTCTCTTCCTCTGGCTCTCCTGGTTACGGCGAATAACTTAAGCTCGGGTATTATTATCTGCGGTATCGTGTTTGTCATGCTTTTTGTGGCATGTAAAATCAAGTGGCCCTTTTTCGCCTGTGCCGGAGCCGGAGTGGGGCTGCTGGCCGCAGCTCCTTATATCGGCCATATACTGGTGAATATGCATATATTGAAGGATTACCAGCTGGGACGTATCAATGTGTGGAAGAATCCAATTATGTATTCACGTTCCGGCGGCTACCAGGTGCTTCAGGGTCTGTATGCCATCGGTTCCGGCGGATTATTCGGCAAAGGGCTGGGCGAGAGCCTCCAGAAGCTGGGATTTGTACCCGAGGCGCAGAATGATATGATTTTTTCTATTATCTGTGAGGAACTTGGTTTATTCGGGGCAATCTCCCTGATCCTGATCTTTATGTTTATGATTTACCGGTTCATGGTGATTGCGGGCAATGCCCCCGATCTTCTCGGCGCCATGATTGTAACGGGAGTAATGGCGCATATCGCCATTCAGGTTATTTTGAATATTGCCGTAGTTACCAACTCGATCCCCAACACGGGCGTTACACTGCCGTTTATCAGTTATGGAGGCACATCGGTACTGTTTCTGATGCTGGAGATGGGGCTGGTGCTTAGCGTATCGAACCAGATTAAGCTGGAGCAGTAGGGGACGGCGGTAAAACCGCCGTTTCGCACCGAACCGTACACGGAATCAGATAAAAAGCTGCACAAAAGTTCATATTTCACATAGGATAGTATATAGAAGACAAATGGGAGGGGTTTTTCTTGTCTGCGATAGAGGTCCGGGGGCTGTGCCCGATAAAAGGTGAAATTACAGTGCAGGGTTCAAAAAATGCGGTTCTTCCGATGATGGCGGGAGCGGTTCTGAACAATGGCATAACGGTCATTAATAATGTCCCCAGAATACAGGATGTGTTCTGTATGATGGGGATACTTGATTCTCTGGGATGCAGCTGCGTCCTGGATGGGCACAGCCTGACGATTGACGCGGTAGGGCTGTCCCGTTTTTCCATTCCCAAGGCGGAGATGGAGAAGATGCGCTCTTCCATTATGCTGCTGGGAGCGCTTTTAGGCAGATGCAAAGAAGCCGAGGTTTATTATCCCGGCGGCTGCATGATAGGAAAACGTCCCATAGACCTTCATCTGATGGCCCTCGAAAAGATGGGAGCCAGAATCAGGGAAGGGCAGGGAGATGAGCCGCTCAGAGCCAGTGTGCCGCGGCTGCGCGGAACGGTTGTCGATTTTCCGTTTCCCAGCGTCGGGGCGACTGAAAATGCGATTTTTGCCGCAGTGGCTGCTTCGGGTAAAACGGTTCTGAACGGATGCGCAAAAGAGCCGGAGATAGTGGAATTGTGCCGTTTTATGAATAACATGGGGGCTTCCGTCAGAGGAGTGGGCGGTGACGTGCTTGTGATCGAAGGCGGACTTCCCCTTCACGATTCCGAATTTACCGTAGGCGGTGACAGGATAGCCGGAGGAACATATCTATTGGCTGCGGCAGGGGCCGGAGGGGAGATTCTCCTGACAGGCACAGGCAGCCAGGGATTAAAGACGGTCACATCGGTATTAAAGCAGATGGGGGCTGCCGTCTTCGAAGAAGAGGAGCTTATTTATCTCAAAGCTGCCGGCCGGCTGAGCGCGGCGTCTATCAAAACAGGGCCGTATCCGGGATTCCCTACGGATTTACAGTCGGTTATGATGGCTGTGATGAGCCGTGCGCGCGGAATCAGCACTATCGAAGAAAAGATTTTTGAAAGCCGCTTCAAAACGGCAAATGAGCTTCAGAAGTTGGGCGCCGAAATTGTCATCGAGGAAGATATCGCAAAAATCCAGGGCCGTCCTCTGCTGAAAGGGTGCGAGGTGAATGCCTGGGATCTGCGCGGAGGCGCCGCGCTGGTGGCGGCCGGCCTGATGGCCGAGGGAACTACGATCATCCAAAGCTGTGAATACATTATGCGGGGATATGAAGACATCTGCCGTGATTTATCCGGGATGGGGGCCTGCATCCGCTATATGGAGTGAGATAAAATTGCAGCGGCAGAACCGCCGGGCGGGAAGTAAACAGGAGGTGCACAGTTGAGAAGAGTGAATAAAAACAGAAAAAAACTGGTAATTGCAGGAATTTTTCTGACTGTGCTGCTGTTACTTGCCGTCCTTTTTTCTGTCAGGATTAAAAGCGTTACGGTGAGCGGTAACGAGAGATATACGGATGAGCAGATAGAAAGCATGATTTTTGATACAAAATTAAGCAAAAATCCCGTTTACTGCTATTATCAGTATCGTTTCCGTCCACATAAGACGATCCCTTTTGTGGAAGACTATAAAATAGTATTCAGAAGTCCTGTCAATGTGGAGATTATCACATATGAAAAAAGCGTGGTTGGATATGTTTCTTATATGAACAGCCTGATGTATTTCGATAAGGACGGTATCATTGTTGAGAGTACCAATGATAAGCTGCCGGGAATTCCGATGATCAGCGGGCTGCGCTTCGGCCAGATTGTTCTGCACAAACCGCTGCCTGTGGAGGATGCCAGAATTTTTGACGAGATTCTGAATCTGACCCAGGTTCTTGAGATGTATGAGATAAAGGCGGAGCGGATTCATTTTAACAGCCAGCGGGAAGCAACACTTACCGTTGGAGAGCTGCAGGTGGAGCTGGGAAGCAATGTCCAGATGAACGGAAAGATATCGGAACTGAAGGATATTCTCAATACGTATTCAGCGCTTGACGGAACATTATACCTCGATACGTATGATGAAACCAATTCAAACCCATCATACCGTTTTGAACAGGATGATTAAAAGACGGGCCGCTAAAAACATACAGGATAAACGATTAAAAGGATCCGACAAAAACAAAATAAGTAATATTTTATGAAATTCACAGTTGATTTTTTACGGAAAATCAAATATAGTATTAGATAGACTAGATTTTGATAACCTAGAACAGAGATGGATTGATTATAAAGATAAACAAGATCAGATGGATAAGTGAAGGAGGAACTATCTTGTTAGAGATTAAAATAAATGAATCAGAGAATTCTGCCAGAATCATAGTAATCGGTGTTGGCGGAGCGGGAAATAATGCAGTAAACCGCATGATTGAAGAAAATATTGCAGGTGTTGAATTTATAGGAATCAATACGGACAAGCAGGCGCTGCAGTTTTGTAAGGCTTCTACAGCGATGCAGATCGGCGAAAAGCTGACCAAAGGACTGGGAGCAGGCGCTAAGCCGGAGATTGGCGAGAAAGCAGCGGAAGAGAGCCAGGAAGAGCTGGCACAGGCACTGAAAGGTGCAGATATGGTATTCGTAACCTGCGGTATGGGCGGCGGCACAGGTACAGGTGCGGCTCCGGTTATTGCCAGAATTGCAAAGGATATGGGAATCCTGACGGTAGGCGTTGTGACCAAGCCGTTCCGCTTTGAAGCCAAGACACGTATGGGCAATGCCCTTTCAGGAATTGAAAAGTTAAAAGCCAATGTAGATACTCTGATTGTAATACCTAACGATAAACTCCTTGAGATTGTAGACCGCCGTACCACGATGCCAGACGCCCTTAAGAAGGCGGATGAGGTGCTTCAGCAGGCCGTTCAGGGTATAACCGATCTGATCAATGTTCCGGGCCTTATCAACCTGGACTTCGCCGATGTGCAGACTGTTATGATTGACAAGGGTATCGCACATATCGGTATTGGACATGCCAAGGGTGACGACAAAGCGATCGAAGCCGTTAAACAGGCTGTGGCAAGTCCTCTGTTAGAGACAACCATCGAAGGCGCAAGCCACGTTATTATCAATATTTCCGGTGATATCAGCCTGATCGAGGCTAACGACGCCGCAACTTATGTGCAGGAGCTGGCAGGAGATGATGCCAATATTATCTTTGGCGCCATGTTTGATGAGAATGCACAGGATGAAGCGACCATCACAGTCATTGCAACCGGTCTGGATGCCCATGGGGTTAACACGCCTGTATCAAAAGCCATGACTGAGTTTACAACGCCTTTCAAGGCAAAACCGGCAGCCTCCTTTGCTCCTCAGGGAGCGGGCAGGGAAACGGCCGCAACATCCACACCAACCTATAAGGCGCCTACTTACAGGGCACCTTCCGCAGCCGTACCGCAGCAGCCAAAGGCTCCTGCTCAGCCGTCCACGCCGGTACAGCCATACCGTCCGATGCAGAGAGAAACCCAGATTAACATTCCGGATTTCCTGAAAAATAAGAAATAATTATCGGTCCGTATAAAATAAACAGCAGAATGTAGAGCATCCTGGCCGCAGTGCATGAGCACTGCGGCTCTTTTGGTGCAATAACAGATTTCCCTCTCCTATTCGACATTTTCTAATGAAATCCAACAATATACTGAAGACAAAAAAAGAGGCAAAAACCCGCAGAGCAGGTTTCTGTCTCTTTTTTTACGTTTTACAGCAGCGCAAGGCGCTGCGTCATTTATTAAGAGAGCCTGTAACCAAAAGGAGAACGGCAAAAATCAGGAACGATTCCTTGCTGGAAAGGCCGGGAACCTCCATACGCAGTTCATTTCGAAATATGACGATCAAAAACAGGAATTAACTTTCCGGATTTGACAAAAAACACAAGCCCGGGAATTTATAATGACTACTGTCAGGTCAGAGTCCGGCTTGAATGCGCTCCTGAAAATGGTTTCGGGGGAAATTTGCAGACCGGATCACAGTACCGTCAGACAGAGGGGTGAGATACTTTACGGTGACATACAACGTTTATGCGGATGTGGTGTTGGCCAACAATTTTACAATAGATTTTTTGCTTCTCACGGTTGTAAAAAAGGTGATGAAGCTGGAGACACGAAAGGGAGGAATATTTCTGGCCAGCATGGCGGGAGCTTTTTACGCGCTGGCTGTGACCATTTTTCCCTTTCCTGTTTTTTTTCTCCAGTCAATTGTTACATATTGCGCGGCCAGCGCACTGATGACGGCACTGGCATTTAAGTTTAAGGATCTGAGAGCGCTTCTCAGAATTGTGGCAGGCCTGTATCTGTCCGCAGTGATACTGGCAGGTTTGATGGAACTGTTCCGGGCCGGCGGCTTCTATACCTCTATCTATCTTTATGCGGCGGCAGTGGGATTCAGTATCATTTTAACATTGTATCTGTGGAGGATGGTATCGGAGAGCGCGGCGGGCAACGGTCATTTATACAAAGTCCTGATAGAGTATCAGGGCAGAGAGGCCAGCTTTACTGGGTTTCTCGATACGGGCAACCGGCTGACAGAGCCTTATACGGGGAATCCGGTCAGCGTCATATCGGCTGCCAGCTGTACGGAGCTGTTCGGGACCGTTAATGCGGTTATATTCGTCCCCTTCCGGTCGGTCGGAAAGGACAGCGGGATTTTACCGGCTGTCAGGGCAGACAGGATGGAGATTGAAAAAGAAGGACAGAAAAAAATCATAGAAAAACCGTATATCGCAATATCGGAAGAGAAACTGTCACAGAATGATTCCTATCAGATATTGCTGAATGAAAAGCTTTGGGTATAAAAAGACCGGATGTCCCAGGATTAAAAATCTTCATGCAAGCAAGCTTGCATCAGATTTCCAACCTTTTGACCCTGGTATCATGTAATGAGAATATGAGAATAAAAAAGATATGGTTATTAAGGAGGAAAGAAACCATGGTTATAAAGTTAGCAGTACCGAATCAATTCCGTCTCAAGATGGTTCCGACATTTAAATCTGTTTTTCTTCAGAAAGAGGGCGAAGTCCATTATATCGGCGGTGCAGATATTCTTCCGGCTCCATTAGGCAGCAAGGAGGAGGCCGAGGTCCTGAAGGAACTGGGAACGGAAAGGGATGCCCAGGCAAAATCGAAGCTGATTGAACATAACCTCAGGCTTGTAGTCTACATAGCCAAGAAATTTGACAATACCAGCGTCGGCGTGGAGGATCTGATTTCCATTGGTTCCATCGGTCTTATCAAGGCAATCAATACCTTTAATATTGACAAGAACATCAAACTTGCCACCTATGCGTCACGATGCATCGAAAATGAAATCCTGATGTATTTGAGACGGAACAATAAGACGAAGATGGAGGTATCCATCGATGAGCCGCTGAACGTGGACTGGGATGGCAATGAACTGCTGCTATCCGATATCCTGGGCACGGATGAAGATGTTATATACCGGGATTTGGAAGATGAGATAGAGAAAAGTCTTTTAAACACGGCTATAAGCAGGCTGAATCCGAGAGAACAGAAAATTGTGGAGCTGCGCTTCGGTCTGGGAACGGAGAATGAGGATGAGATGACACAGAAGGAGGTAGCCGACCTCCTCGGTATCTCCCAGTCCTACATCTCCAGGCTTGAAAAGAAAATTATGAAGCGGTTGAAAAAAGAAATCGTGAAATACGAGTAGAAACCCATCCGATAAAAGCAGGTATCAGTGTTCCTGCGATAAGGTACAGCGGCCAGAGTTCATGGGAGAATCCGGTCGGGAAACCGGCCAGATTCTCGGGAACCGATCTGAGCCAGAATTTGGCGTAGGCATAGTCTACAAATTTGAACACGGCAAAATGAATTGCCATAATCTCAAAGGAGTAGCGCCCCAGAAATGACAGGAATTTAGATGCCGCTCCTGATTTTTCCATCAGCGTTCCAAGTGAGAGACAAAAATAGATTCCGATCAGCGAGATGACGTAGAACCATAAGCCCGGTATCACCATTCCGTCAAGCAGAATATAAATTCCCAGCTTTGCGTTGATGAAATACAGGATACCGGCGCTGATGACACATCCGTACCAGGTGGTGTATTTCTTAAAGCCGGAACAGCAGCAGCGCAGCAGGTAGGCAAAAAAGTAGATGGGAACGACGACAAAGGAAGCATGCAGGTTATAGGCAATTCCCACCTTTCTCATGTTCAGGAATACTCCTGCGGCGCCGACGGCGGCACATGCAAAGCCAATCAGCCATACCTTGAGTCCCGGCCTTCCGATTCGTTTTGAAACGGTACGGCCGAACCAAACGGTACCGCCGAACAGGCCGGATGCAGCCAGCCAGGCGGGAACAAACCAAAGCGCTCCCTGTGCCGGTTCCGAACCGGTAAAGGAGATATTTGTACAAATCTGAGCCAGCATCTTTGTATGATTATACAGCTCCTGGTTCTGATACAGCCCCCGGCTTACAAAGAAATTGTGGAGCAGCACGAAGCAGGAGGTATAAAAAACGTATCGGGGCCATGTTCCGGCAAAGCGGTTGCCGAAAAAGGCAAAGGGAGCATCCCCGTATTTCTTTTCGCTGTACAGGTAGCCGGAGACGAAGAAAAACAGCGCCAAATGGAAGAGATAGACAAAGCCTACGGCAAAATAGCAGCTGTGTCCGAGAACGATCGCAATGATGCCGATTCCTTTTACAATATCCCAGTAGGGGGAACGTGATTGTGTGGTTGGATTCATAAAATAGTTACTCCTTTAGTTGTTTAATCTCAAGTATCGGTTCAGGTTCCTGGCTGATTTGTGATACAGCCTTAAAGAATATCATATTATCCAGTATAAAATAAGCGGGGAAATGTGTCAATCGAGTAGATTGGTGATACATCGTTACCTGGGGATTTAGTTAAGCAGGTGAGGACGCAGCGGACGGGGTGGTGGGGTGTGTATATGAGTCTTTCGTCCCGGGGGGTTGGCATCGCTGGATGGAGAAGGA
>ERZ791765.301-NODE-301-length-60008-cov-17.649159_pt1 | contig 60008 bp, 63 predicted proteins | sample MGYA00509949_ERZ791765 | MGnify/ENA primary metagenome ERZ791765 (study PRJEB30046, sample SAMN00791980) | human gut metagenome | study: EMG produced TPA metagenomics assembly of the A metagenome-wide association study of gut microbiota in type 2...
ATACACCAAAGTGTCCTGTACGATATTTTTTTCTTAAAAAGTTGTAAAGTCGTATTTTTATCACCTATCACCACAAAATATTGTCCCATGATTTATAATGTAGTATGATTAGGATATATTATCTGGTAAATGGGTCTACCAATACATCACGGGAGGTATTAAAATGAAATTCTTCACCAAAGCACTCATCATCCTGGCGGTTATCCTCCTTATATTGGCATTAGGCGACAGCATATTTAATGGTCTTTTCAGCAATGACGGATATCGTCCCGTAACCCAGCAAATGAAAGAGGTCATGACAGGAGCACAGTAGGTTCCTTTTTTTGCTCCTTTTAATATCCTGTCACTGATATTCACAATCTTCTTACAAATCGTTCATATTTTTGCTACAGGATGCTCATATTTAGCCCATATACTATATTTTGTAAGTTGATATTGCTAATCAGACTTTTTTTCATAATACAGCCGGCAGGAGAAATCCTGACCGGCTCCTCCCTTTTTACAGGCTGCTTTTGACCTGTATTCAATCTTCCACACCTTGTCCATCCGTGGATGAGGACTTCAGATTCAAATATTATCTGACGCCTCCTCCAGATTAAATCTGACAAAAATAAAAATATTCCACCTCATTGATGATAATACTCATATTTGGATTATCCAGCAAACTTCTTGTCCTGTTTATGACATTTATGAGCGACTTCTTATATGTTCCACCATCAGCCACCTCCACCGGGTTCCTGACAGCCGAGACACAATGCCCTATTTTCCCCAGTTGGCAGCCGCGTATCTCACCGCATATCAGGCTGTGTGTTGTCACGGTCCCGGTGACATAGATTCCTGTGGAACCGTACTCCTCGTCCGCAGCCTTTTACAATATCTTACATACCGCATTCATTGCAGGTCCACATATCTTAAAACAGATTAGGAACAAATATACTGTATTTTATTCCTCCCTCCCTGCCTGCTTTATGATTTGATTGACATATGTGCTCAGCCCTGCCAGCAGAATTCCCTGGGTTATGGCGGTAAATATTGCCATAAAAATTTCCTGGCCCGACCGGCATGTACTTGTGGCAAGCACATAAATCCCGCATATGACAATTCCCAGGCCCCCGTTGATCAATGGGATATATCTGTCCTTAACCGCCTCACTCTGTTTAGTCCACATGCCCACGAAATACAGCACAAAAGCTACCACAATTAATTCCGGTTTTATATAATCCGTTATCTGCATATACATTCTCCTTCCGTTACTTTTCTTACTATTAGTATATTAAACAGAACAGGATTTGACAGTCCGAAGCACAAAAAAGAGAAGCCCTACGGCTCCTCTTCCATTTTCCCATAAACCTCAGTATCTGCTTTCTGTCTCAGCGTGTTAGGCCCCAGATACTCGCCATCGTGCCACCTGGGATTGAATGTCTCTACATTCTTTGCCTGCTCCTCCAGTTCTTTTGTGGATTTCTGCTCTCCCTGCTTCATTATCATCACCTCTGGAATAGTATGTACCATGACAGTCCGAAACATGTATCGAATATACAGTCCCAAAAAGCCCGGCCCCGGGGATAACATTGCGACAGTATGTCAGCTTCTAAGCTGCCAGCCCGGTGATATAATAGAATATATGCCTGAACAATAATGGTTTCTGCGAGGTATTCCCGGCTCTGTTTGCCGTGTTCCTCCAGGCAGAGAATGAAAAGAATAAACTATTATTAAAAACCGGCCCTCTATCAGGAGGCAGGGGTACGTGAATACTGGATTGTAGACCCGGCCAGGGAAATTATTGTGGTTTATGATTTTCCAAATGAAACACCGCCTACCATTTACCGATTTACCGATTCTGTTAAAGTCAGCATATATAAGGATTTTTCCATCGGCTTTAGCCAATTAAACCTTTGATACCATCCACATCGCAGCGGAATCATAACGGGATTGCTGCTTTTTTATCTCTTTGCCTTTCTGGCGGACTCCGCCAAAACTCTTGATAGCTAGTATCAATTTGTCTGGCCGGACCGTGTCCTCCGAAATCCCCTCCGCTGACGTCCGTAAGGATCGGAAAAGGAAATGCTGCTGAAGCTCTGCCGCCTAAAGGCGGTGGTTTATACCTTAGGCTTGGAAAATAAACCAGGTATTAAACGGGAGGATAGGCATTTCTTACCTTCTCTTTTATGATATTCCTAGTATGGCCTTTTTTCAGGAAGACAAAACATTTTTATTTTTTTCATGCATCTTAAGCGGCATCATCAAGTGGTGGAGCATGATTTCATAAGCCTTTGCCTTATTGCCTGCTTTTAATGCCTTCAGATATTCCCGGTGTTCATTCATAGTCCCAGTAATACGTCCCTTCACGGCCAGTGCATCCAGAGAAGTCAGGCGTATCAGATACAGGAGCCGCTGGAAAATATGGTCGAACTCATCATTTTGCATATAGTTTACGAGAAGCAGATGAAACTGATGGTCGTAGTCAATAAAATCCTCCAAACAGTCCTCTTTATCAAACACTCCTTCCATATTTTTAAGCACAGCTTCCAAATCTTTTAAAAGCTGCCTTCCTCGTTCTGTATATATCTGCGACGCGATCATATTGGTACAAAATCCCTCTATGGCGCATCGTATCTCTATACTGTCTTTCATATCCTTCTCATTTAACTGCCGTATCATAAATCCCTTGCTGGGAATAATGGTGATATAACCGTCCTGGCTCAAAGACTGCAACGCCTCTCTCATCGGTGTCCTGGAAATGCCGATTTGAGCAGACAGTTTTGTCTCAGAGTAAAGCACCCTTGGTTCCAGTTCCCCGGAAAGAATACTATTTTTTATGGAATCGTAGGCATGTAGCTGCAGCAGACTCTTTTCTTTCATAAAGTAACCATACTTTCTTTGCATATTTCTCATAGTAAATAACCATTTTATATTAAATCAAATTCAGGATTCTGTCAAGAAAATATCCCCTGTTCCTGATAGGCCCGTCTAAAAAAACTCATGCCAAATATATATCCGACGGACGCATCAAGGGCCATAAAAATTGCATAAAAATCTCGTTAAAAATTTGTCTATTATGCATCTTAAGTATCTCTTGACAGTATCCCGGTATCCCGGTATACTGACAAGAGATAGAATCTAACAAAACAACACAAGCAAAGTCAAGGAGGAAAACAAATGTGCGTTTATGAAATAGGCAAGTTAAGAGTGGTAGATTTATCTAAGATCATCGATCCTGCGACCGAGACCAGAAGGTGTCATCTGTTCCGCTTTAATACAGGTGGTGCTATCCCGGATTTCCATACTAATATGGACCTGATGAGCCATCTGGGAACACACTGCGAGTGTCCTTACCATCATGATGATAACTGGCCATCCGCAGCTGATCTGCCTTTAACTACTTTTATGGGCCGTGCCGTATATGTGGATTTCAGGGAAACGGTTGCAAAAAGAGGCCACATTACCGCTGCTGACTTAGACCGTGAGGCAAAGAAAGTAAAGGAAGGCGACATTGTCATCATCGACTCTTCTTACAAGCTGGCACCATTTACCGCGGATACCAACACCGAGAAGGATCAGCGTCTTTTGATCAATGCAGAGAGCGCTCAGTGGTTTAGGGATCACAAGGTAAAAGCAGTTGGTTTCGGTGACGGCGTTTCTATTGAAAACTGTAATGAAGATGTAAAGCCGTTCCACGATATCCTGATGGCTGAGAATATCGTATTCCTGGAAGTGTTAAAGAATCTGGAAGAGTTAAAAACAGATGTATTTTTCATGAGCTATTCTCCGCTTCCTATCAAGGGACTCGATTCCAGCCCTGTGCGTGCATACGCGATCGAGGGACTTACCGAGTTTTCTGAATAAATACCTGACGACAGATTGGGCAACCTTTCGTTGAGGGCTGCCCTTTTTTAGCAAAGGAGACTTTATGAGAATTGCCGTAATCGGTGCAGGGGCTATGGGTTCCATTTATGGCGGACGCCTCTCACAGCACAACGAAGTGATCTTAGTAGATACAAACCAGGATATCGTAGAGCATATCAATAAAAACGGCCTGTTGATTGATGAAAATGATACCACAAGCTGCTATCATCCCCATGCAGTCTGCCATACAGAAAAAGAACAGCCTGCTGATCTGGTCATTGTTTTCGTAAAAGCGCTTTTTTCCAGAAATGCCCTTGAACAGAATCGTTCTTTGATCGGACCGGATACCCGTCTGATGACCCTCCAAAATGGAGCAGGACACGAGGACCTTTTAAAAGAATTTGTCAGTGAAGACCACATTGTCATCGGAACTACCGAAGATAATGGAGCAGTCCTTGGTCCGGGACATGTCAGACGCGGAGGAACCGGCGTTACCAATCTCGGAATGTTGACAGAGGATGCCGGCCAGTTCTTAAACCATCTGAAAGAAGTATTTGATTCCTGCGGTTTTCAAATAAAAATACATGATAATATCCAAAAACTGATATGGGATAAGCTTTTTACCAATGTGTCCTTAAGCGCACTGACCGGAATCCTTCAGGTAGATATGGGATATATTGCTGCTGATGCCTACGCATGGAAGCTCTGCTGCCAGCTTATCCACGAAACCATTGAAGCTGCAGCTGCTGCCGGTCTTGTTTTTGACGAAGCAGCGGTGATCGAAAAAGTAAAGAACACTTCTATCCAGAATCCAAATGGTTGTACTTCTATCCGGGCTGACCTGCGGGATGGCAGACGTACAGAAGTAGACACCATCAGCGGCGCCGTTGTCCGCACAGCAAAAAAATATCATGTGGCAGTGCCTGGACATGAATTTGTAGTGACCATGATACATGCTATGGAAGGAAGAAACTAACAAAAGAGGGGAAATAAACTATGATCTTTTCATCTATCAAAAACCACGACGCATTTGAAACCTATCCAGACGCCATCAAAAAAGCTCTGGATTATCTGGCAAGCCACGATTTTGCAGCTATGGAACCTGGCGTATATGAAATCCAGGGGAAAGAGATCTATGCTCAGGTGTTTGACGCTGTCACCGTAGAGCCGGATACCAAAAAAGCGGAATCCCATGAAAAATATCTGGATGTGCAGTATCTTGTTTCCGGTAAGGAGCGTCTTGGCTTTACAAAAAACACTGGAGATTATCAGATTGCTGAGCATATCAAGGAACGTGACCTTATCTTCTATCAGTCTGTAGAAGATGAAGGATGGATTGAATCCCGTCCAGGTTGTTTTTGCATCTTCTTTCCTTCCGACATTCACCGTCCGGAGTGTATTTCCGGCGAATCCATGAAACTGCGTAAAGTAGTCGTTAAAGTAAGCGCAGCTCTTTTGTAGAAAGCGGCAGGAGGTATTCCGATATGTTTAAAAAAATCCTATTGGCTGCAGGACTTTTATGTCTTACAGGAATGTTATCTGCCTGCGGTGGACAAACAGAGCAGAAAGTGACCGAGATCCGAGTAGCTTTTAACCAAAATGAAAATCACCCTCAGTATCTTGCTATGAAGGATTTTGGTGAAAAATTTGAAAAAGCAACCAATGGCCGTTACCATATGACCATTTATCCAAACGGTGTTCTGGGAGAACAGGGCGCTATGGCAGAATTTATCCGTACCGGCGCTCTGCAGATGGCCATCGTTCCCGGCAGCGTTCCTGAAGGATATGATGCAGACTTTGCGATCGTAGGCGCGCCGTATCTTTATGATAACATTGACCATCTGGAGCATGCAGTTATGGGCGGAGTATTTGATGAGCTGTTTTCCTCTACGGATAAGTACAAATTCCGCGTCCTCACGGTGTACACCGCTGGCGAAAGAAATGTATACGCGAAAAAGCCTATCAATTCCGCCGATGATCTAAAGGGTATGATCATTCGTGTCAATGACAGCCCTACCTATGTAGAAATGACCAAGCTAATGGGCGGAAACGGAGCCGTTATGGCACAGTCAGAAGTTTACACCGCACTGCAGCAGGGCGTTATCGATGCTGCGGAAAACAGTGAGCTGGTTTACCGTGACTTTAAGAACTATGAGGTAGCGCCTTACTATGCCTACACCCGCCACATTGTTCACCCGGATGTCGTCCTTGCCAGCACAGATTTCTTAAATTCCATGAGTGACGGAGACAGAGCGATCTTTGATCAGCTGATAAAGGAATCTACCGAAAAAGAATTTACGCTTTTTAAGGAAGCCATTGAACAGGCAAAGAAAGATACGGAAGCTGCCGGCGCACAGTTCTGCTATCCTGATACAGAAGAATTAAGAGAACGCTGCATGCCGTTGCTTCAAAGGATTGCAGAACAATCTGATGTAACGAAAAAGATCTATGCAGATGTAACCGCACTGAGAGAGGGGGAGCAATCATGAAAACATTGAAACAGGGACTGGATCGTTTTCTGGCTACAGTCTGCATCATTGACTTTATTGGTATGGTGCTGCTGACTGTATATCAGGTTATCATGCGCTATGTGTTCAAAAGCCCCAGCAGTGTCAGCGAGGTGCTTGCCCGCTATTGCTTCGTGTGGCTCATCCTTCTGTCCGCTACCTGCGTATTCGGTCAGAGAGACCATATCTGCATCACCTTTTTAAAAGATAAGCTGACGGGAAGTGCAAGAAAAACGTTAGATATCATCAATGAAATCGTGATCATCATCTTTTCCGGCACCATTCTGGTATATGGCGGCATGGTCATCACTACCATGAATATGCTTCAATACGATTCTATCTTAAAAATCCCTACCGGAACCGTATACAGCATCATTCCCGTCTGCGGTGTACTGATCATCTTTTACAGTCTGTACAACCTGCGCGAGATTTTTACCAAAAAAGAAGGGGGAGTATAAATTATGTCTATTGCAGTTCAGGTAGCCATTGTCATGGTCATATTACTGGTCGTTATGCTTGCAGCGGGCATACCCATTGGAGTAGGAATCGGTCTTTCCTCTGCTGTTTCTATGATCTGTATGCTGCCAGGCAATGTTGCTTTTGCCACATCCGCCCAGAGAATTTTTGCAGGCTCTAACTCCTTTTCACTGATCGCCATCCCGTTTTTTATCCTTGCAGGAAATATCATGAATAACGGCGGCATTGCTCTGCGTCTTGTCAATTGTGCCAAAGTATTAGGCGGAAAAATGCCTGGTTCCCTGGCACAGGCCAACGTTATCGCAAACATGCTCTTTGGCGCTATCAGCGGTTCTGGCGCTGCTGCTGCGGCGGCTATCGGAAGTACCATGGGCCCTCTGGAGGAAAAAGAAGGTTACGGCAAAAATTATTCCGTTGCTGTCAATGTTGCCTCCGCTCCTGTAGGAATGCTCATTCCCCCAAGCAATACCATGATCGTATACTCTACGGTAGCCGGCAGTGTTTCCATTGCTGCCCTGTTCATGGCAGGCTATATTCCTGGTATCATCTGGGGTGCCGGCGTCATTATCTTAGCAACTACTGCAGCAAAACGATTAGGATACCGCAGCTCCAGCGAGCTGACCCTTAAGATCGCTTTAAAAACATTTTGGCAGGCAGTACCAAGTCTTTTAATGATCGTCATCGTTATCGGCGGTATTTTAGGCGGTATCTTTACTGCTACCGAAGGTTCTGCCGTTGCTGTTGTATACGCTACTGTGCTGTCCCTTATCTATGGTTCTATTAAAGTAAAAGATATCCCAAGGATCGTTCTGGATTCTGCTAAGATCACTGGTACCATCACATTCATGATCGGTTTATCCTCTATCATGTCCTGGGCGATGGCTTTTACGGGAATCCCGGATATGGTAGCAACCGCTGTCCTCAGTGTTACAAGCAATAAGTTTTTAATTTTCCTTCTTATCAATGTGATCTTACTGTTTGTCGGTACTTTTATGGACCCAACCCCGGCAATCCTTATTTTTACACCAATCTTCCTTCCTATCTGCACCAGTTTAGGAATGAGCGCGGTACAGTTCGGTATTGTTCTATGCTATAACCTTTCTGTAGGAACCATCACTCCTCCTGTGGGAACGATCCTGTTTACTGGCTGTAAAGTAGGCGGTGTAACCATTGAAAGTGTTATCAAGCACCTGCTGCCGTATTTCGGTATCATCATAGTCGGTCTGCTTTTAGTTACCTATATCCCTGTACTTTCTCTGGGTCTGCCCTCTTTGTTGGGATTGATTTAAATTTAAAATACTAAAAGTACCAATTCGTTCTTAATAATATATAATTTTTTACGGGCCACTGCTTAATAGATGGGCAGAGCATCTATGGAGCAACGGCCCTGTTATATTTTAATCTTTATCTTAATACTCCAACCCCCTTTTCGGGCGAGTTCGTCAAGCAATCTGTTCCTTCCGTGAATATTCTGTACCTCATTAAATTTCGGATTTTCCAGCTTTTCCGTCTCTTCCTCAGCCACCTTCTTATCCAGCCGCTCAAAGAGCACCTGCGCTTCCGGAATCGGATAGCCCGCCTTCACCTTCTGCCGTCTTCCCCAAACACGCTTCCCATATATACGGATACGTTGGCCTCCTGCAGGAACCACTGCTCCAGTTCTTATAGCGCGCCCATGACGCGCAAACAAATTCAGCCCCGGCACGCCTTTGCGCCGGAGCTGATTTAAAAAGGGAAGGATAAGTATTAATTAAGAAAAGCCTTATTTATAGCGGTTTATCATGCGCCATGGGGTACTGGGAATCAGTATTTTCGTGGCGCTTTTTGTTGTCTTTGGTTATGTGGATTTACCGTTATGTGGGTACAGAGTGGGTATGAAAAGTGCCAGTTTCCCGGCCCTTAAAACGCTTTTGCTATCAGCTCCATTTCCTCCGCCTTGGTTGTCGGGAGTACGTGGGAATATAAATCCATGGTCATTGATAGATTGGCATGTCCCAGGATAGTCTTTAACGTCTGCGGCTTCATCCCGTTTTCTATAGCCCTTGTGGCGAATGTGTGTCTTAGGCAATGGGATGTGAACCGCTCAAACATTATACCGTCTGCATTAATACGTTTCACAACATGGTCAATCCCGTTCTGTACCCGTTTCTCACTAATAGGTGAGCCATCTGGTAGATGAAATATGTATCCGTCCATCTTTAGCACTTTTTCACCATAAAGCTGTTTCTGCCTGCCCAGAATGGTAATCATATCTTTGGTAAGGGGTATATCTCTCTTGGATGTGGCCGTTTTAGGTGTATCTTCAAAGAATCCCCGGCCTGTAACATACTTGAGTGTTCTTTGTATGTGCAGCAATCCGGCCGCCTTGTCCATGTCCGAAAGTTTTAATCCCCGCAACTCCCCACCCCTTAAACCCGTCCTGATTGCCAGAGCAAATAAGTTATATAAATAACTGTCCTTGGCATATTTCATGAAAATATCCTGTTCTTCTTTCGTTAGTACCCTATGACCCCCTTTAGGCTTGGCTTTAGAAAGAGTTGCAAGCGGAACAGGGTTGCGCTCTATCAGCCCATTCTTCATTGCCTGTTTAAAACAACCGCTAAGGGTTGCTGACACAAGCCGGATAGTAGTATGAGAAAAATCCTTTTTAATCATATCATTATATAGCTTTTGAATATGCTCCCTCTAATCTCTGTCAGCTTCTTTGTTCCTAATGCATCTTTTATATAGCGGTTGTAACAATTATTATAGACTACAACCGTTCCTGTCTTAACCTGATTCACCTTATACTGTTCCATCCAGGTTTTAAACCATTCCTCCACCGTCACTTTGGAACTTGCCACAAAATCCCCATGTTCCAGCTTGTACCGCAGTTCCGTCATTCTCTTTTTTACTTCTGTAATGGTATCTCCATAGACAGAATGGCTTTGGTAATCCACCTTTACCCGGCCCTCATACTTCCCGTTGGCCCGCTGCCGGATTCCTGGTGGCAGAGGCTTCCCATTCTTATCCACTGCCATACAATCACATCCTTCCTATACGCAGCCAGGGCACTATTCCCTCCCCGGCCACTCCATACATTCTATCATGAAAGCAATTCCATATTTAAACCCGCTGATAAATCCAAACTCCTGGCCGCAACAACTCACCTCCAGACAGATTTCCTCCAGCTCCTCGAAGTCCTCCCGCCCCTTCAAAGGTTCCATTACTTGTTTCAGTTCCTTGCGTAATGGCTCCAGGGCCGCCGCCGGCTCAGTCAGTTCCCCATAGACGAATCGGCATATCTCCTTTAAAAACCTTACCATGACTAACCTTCCTCTCTGAATCACGTCATACACTCGACCATCATTCCAATACCCTGTTTGAATCCACATGTAAAGTCATACCGTTGTGCACACGCTGCCATGTCATAATAAATACTGGCCAATTCTTCAAAATCGGTACGTTTCTTTAATGGCCTGAGGATTTCATTTAGTTCTGCATTAAATGCCTCCAGCTCCACACTGGGCGGCAGAATCCCTTCATTTATCTGGTCGTATATCATCCCTATTGTATTAGACATCATAATTTTTTCCTCCGGTTCAAATTCTCATTTCTAAGATTCTGTGTGTTTTAAGGTGGGGCATCGGTGTCCAGAGGATTTCCCGGTTATCCTCTATCCCTCCGGGGGTGTGTTTACTCCGTTTATATATGTAATACCTACACTCCCCACTCATTCTTAAGCTGGTTCAGCAGCTTCATTTCCTCAGATGTGTCTTTCCCCGGATTGCTGTCGGGGTGGTATGCTTTAGACAGAGTGCGATAGAACTTCTTAAGCATGGCCTTATTATCCTCAGTGTGGTTATTAGAAAAATTTCCACCGTAACTATTCCCATTATTCCCACTGGCTCACAGGTACGATTGATAGGTTTGTGGGAGATTGTCTGCCCCGGCTGCTTTTGTTTTGTGTTTCTTGCTATGTATATATTACTATATATAGTACGTTTTATCGATAGTTATTCTTACTAAAAATAGTACTTTTTTATATGCATTATTACTATAAATAGTACGATTTTATGACCTTGACATCCAGTGTTTTTCTTACTATAATTAGTAATATAAGTTACTATACATAGAAAGAAGGTGATACAATGGCAAACAAGACAGCGGAACCTGTATATATTAGTTTCAACAAACTTGACCATTTGTTAGAAGTCAAGGGAAGAAAATGGCAATTTTTACGTGATTCTGGTATTAGTCCCGGTATCGTTGCTAAAATGAAAGACGGATCAGGGCATACCGATACACGAACCATACAGAAAGTATGCATGTTATTAGACTGTCAGCCCGGTGACATAATGGAATATATACCAGACCAATCACACCCACAGGAAGGAGCGTGACCCTATGCCATTACCAAAAGAACGAATCTATACTATTGATGATATTTACGGTCTGCCGGATGGAGAAAGGGCAGAACTGATTGACGGTCAGATTTATTATATGGCACCGCCGAACACTACCCACCAAAGAATATCTACCTTTCTACACGGAACCATTTTCAATTATATCAACAGTAAAAACGGCCCCTGTGAAGTATTCCATGCACCATTTGCCGTGTTCCTTCAGGCAGAGGATGAAAAGAATAATGCAAACTACCTGGAGCCGGATATATCCGTAATTTGCGACAAAGACAAATTGGATAATAAAGGCTGCCACGGTGCACCGGATTGGACGATTGAGATTGTTTCCTCTTCCAGCCGACAAATGGACTATTACAAAAAGCTGGCTCTTTATCAAGGGGCGGGGGTACGGGAATATTGGATTATAGACCCAGCCAGGGAGGTTGTTATGGTGTATGACTTGGCTAACGAAACACCACCCACCATTTACCGATTTACCGATTCTGTTAAAGTCAACATATATGAGGACTTTTCCATTGACTTTAGCCAATTAAGCATTTAATACTATCCACATTGCAGCAGAACCATAACGGGGCTGCTGCTTTTTCTTTACCCCTCTGCCTACGGCCAATATACGGACGTTCCATCATATTCCAACATCAGCGTTCCGAACGCTCGTTATTTCCGTACCGAACGTTCGCATAGAAAGCCGTGCATCCGCGCATACCTATTAATTCAACGTTACCAATAGAGTACTCCATATAGCAACGGAGTACTACAACGAAAAATCCCTAGTTTTTCCTAGCAATCGTGTTGTTTTGCTGCTATTCGTTTCGGTTTAAAACCTTGACAAGCCTTAGCAAATGTTAGCATTTGTTAACCTTAACAATTCTTAACATTCGTCGGTTTTGTTTGTTCTGGAAAAATCTTATTCGTGGTTTTGCGGCTTTGTATATCATAGTGTTTATGTTTGTTTTGTAACCTCGTTCCTCTATGGTAACCAGGTTAGGTTTTGTCAGGTTCCTGACTTAAATTTCAGCGGTCAAATTGCCGGGAGGAGTTCACCCACTTTCCCCACTTCCGGGGAAACGTGCGTTTTTCGGCCACTCGTGGGCGAAACTTTCCCGTGCGTAACGATGTCCGGTTATTTCTTTTTAGGGTCTCTGGAATCTCCGGGTACTTCTTGATTTCTCGATGTTCCCCCGGCGTTCAACCCCGACACTGTGTTATTCTTTCTCGCTGTTCCCTCGGCGTTCATGGCTTCCCCACGGCTTCATTTTCTCGGGCTTCACTCGAGGTTCAATGTCATACTTCCAGTAGTTCCCCAGTGGTTCATTTCCCCCACTTCCTGTGGAAAGGATATCATGGAAACACCCTTATCCAGAATCTTCCTGGTGCGCTGTATGCTCCCCTCACTGGTCCCGGCAATCTTTGCCAATTCCTTACGTTGGGTTGTTGGTTCTAACTTCTTGACCAATTGGTCCGAATGTTGTGAATTTTTGCCTGTTGATGCAGCAGCCTTTATGCTTCCGCTTGTTGCGATTTCGCAACTTCCTTCCGTACCTTCTCCAGCAGTTCCAAATGCATCCGGTGCCGTTCCTCCCAGTCTATCACATTCAGGGCCGCGCGCTCCGTGCTGCTGGTCCAGGTGCGGTTAAACTTCCCCACTCCGTTGCCAGTTATGGCCATACTGTAAATCCTATCCGCATCTGGCAGGAAGGGCCGCAGCCGTTTACTGTACCGGGGTTTACGCAGTTCCCGCAGGGCCTTGGCCTGTATATGGCGTACAGCCTCCCCTGATGTACCGTATTCCCGGCCTATGGCCTCCATGGCCATGCCGTCCTGGAAGCGCATCCTGATTACTGCCGGCTGCTGCCCTGGGAGACTGTCCACACAATCCCACAACTCAGCCTTAAGCTGCTCCTGCTGCATCCGTTCCACGGTATCCCCTTCCATATCCTCGACAGAGGCCACCATATCCCCTATGGTTGTATCCTCCCCGCCGTCAAGGCCCTTTACAGGGCTGTCCAGGCTCCCCAGGCGGGCCATACAGGCACTTTCCCTTATATCCTCCATCTGTTCCAGGGTGAGGCCCATAAAGGCCGCTGCCTCCCTGTCTGACGGCTCCCGGCCATATTCCCGGTTAAAGGCGTTACAGAGGCACTTATACCGCTGCACCTTCTCCAGGCAGTGGACTGGAAACCTTAAACAACTGCCGTTCATCTGAAGGCAGCGGCGCATCCGCTGTCGGATATGGTATTCCGCATAGGTGAGGAACTTCACACCCTGGGCCGGGTCGTACCCATCAATAGCAGGATACAGGGCCAAATATCCCTCCTGCTCCTGGTCCTCCAGTTCCCCGCTGTCCCGGTACTTCCAGGCCACGGCATGGATGAAGCGCCGCACCTGGTTATATAGCTGCTCCATGTTCCCGGATACATCCTCCCCGGCCTTAATCCTTATCACAAGCTGCTCATTACTCAATTCCCCGTAGTTCGCCCGTACTTCGTTTGACATTTGGCACACCCCTTTATATAATCAGATTGTCAAGTGAAAAGAAGTGTGCCTCTGCCCGGCCTGTCCATCTACCTATGGATGGGCCTCTTTCTTTGCCATTTCCACATCTATGTATAATACCCTCATAGGATACTTACCGTAATCGCTGCCATTAAAAATATTTTCTAATTCGTCCATTTCAAAATCCCCCAGGGCTTCCGATATCCCACAGACAGTAAAGCCTTGCTGCCTTAACTCTGTCCGTATCCTGGTGACTATCTCTATGCCATCCTTCAGGCATTCCGGCGGCGTGATGGTCTGCATTGGCTTGTGAAAGTGGTTCCCGTAGCTATCGCAATAATCTACCATGAAATTTCTGGCTGTAATCGGTATCCCTATTGATTGAAACAATTTTGTTAATACCATGTGCACTGCCTCCCCTTACAAACAGAAATTATCGCCATTGATTAACCGATTCATGGCTATACGCTTCTGGCGTTCCTGTTCCTGTTGGCGCTCCGCTTTCTGTCGCTCTTTTTCCTGCGCTTTTAATTCGCTGGATTTTTTACGTTCCTGCCGGACTAATAATTTGAGGGCCAGTGCTGCTACAAACTCCTCCTCTGAGCTGGTTAACAATTCCGCTGCTTCTTCATCCCTTGTGTATACTCTTCCTGTATACCATCACGCCCCTTTTACCCTCAATATTAGCCTTGTCTGCCGGGCATCCGTTGGCCTCCATCCTGTCCCGGATGTTCTGCTTATTCACATGGGCGAACTCATTCAAAACGCACCAGCTCATATATGCGCGGTCAAAGTCTGCCTTAACCACCATATCCGCCCTGTCTCCCGTAATGATGTAAAATTCTGACAAGTAACGGAAAACGGTATCCAGCTTTTCTCGATAATCCTTTATGGCTTCCTCGCAGGCAGAGGAATGTGTAATTTTAAAATTGTGATCAATCAGCCTGTGCAACCCTTCCAGGAACCAGTTAAAGATGGCGTTTCTCTCATTCAACATCTTATCCAGTAAGGCGCTGTCCCGGCGTTCATGCTCTATGGTATTCGTACAAGGCACCACGCACAGTCGTTCAAATATATGGCTACCCTTATCATCCTGGAAACTGGGAAGGTTGTTGCAGGCTATGGCAATCCCACCTGGGAATATATAATAGAACGGCTGTTTATTCTTCGGTTCTATCTTCACAGCGTCCCCGCCAGTAATCTGCTTAAACACTGAGCTGTCCTTTATCTCACTGCCCGTCTGGTCCCCTATACTTATCAGGCGTTTCCCTACGATGCTCCCCAGGGTAAACTTGGATACCTCGTTCATCTGCTGGATAGGAATGTTCGCAATCTTATCTGTCCCCAGCAGTTCCCCCACAAGGTTAAGTATCTGCGTCTTACCGGAATTTCCCAGGAGTGACCATAGCACCAGAGCCAGCTTTATCCGGTATACCTTAACATTGGAAAGGATAAGCCCCATATATTCCTGAATCACGGCCTTCTTATCCTGGTCCACCTTCCCTGTCGCTGCACAGGTCATTCATATAGCGGTCAAACACGGGTCGGGCCGTGTCCTCCGGGTGATACTCACAATTAATCTGTATCGTGCTGCGCAGCTTCGGCGTGTGTGGCTCCAGTTTCCTGGTTTCAAGGTTATACAGGCCATTCTTAAGATTTATATAGTTCTCGTCTGTATCCAAATCCCGTAACGTACATATATTGCTATCCTTACACAAGAGAAGGTTGTACACATTATTAATCATGTTGCCGCTTGCCATCCCTACAGGGACATACCGCCGAATGAGGGATTTTACCTTGTTGCGGCTGTATTTGTTATATACTCCGTCCTCACTATCAGATAGGGCAGGCCCCGGCTGATGCTATCGGCCAGTATATCCCCGTTTATTTTGACCTTAGCCCGCGCTCCCTCCCCATCCGTGAAAAGCCATGGAGCGCCCCGGTTCTCTGATGCTGCTATCAGCTCGTCAAGTTCTTCCTTACTATGACCTTCCTTTATAAGGGAATCTGTCACATCCCCTTTATCAGCTGTGGATGTGATTGTCCAGCGGATGGAATGAGCAAAATGCCTTAAATCCTTCACTATCTGGTCTTTCAGCTTCATTCCCGGTTCATCCTTATCAGGAAGGATTACCACCTTGGCCCCTGTGAAATAAAAAGCATATTCCCTGCGCCAATCGCTGGTGCTTCCGGCTGTAGCTGCAGTATACCCCAGTTTGTTCAGCGTGTCGGCATCCTTCTCACCTTCCGCAATATATACCGGATAACCTGCCTTGACAGCCCTTATCCGGGAAGGAAGATTGCATAATACTGCATGGTCACTTTTCTTGTGGTACTTATATGTATCGTTCTTCCTGTCCATGGTGACGTACCGTATTTCCTTTTCTTCAAACCTTATCTTGGAATATCCTGCATGACAGTGCAGCAGCAGTTTGCCTTTGTCCTCTGATATGGTAAGGCTTGCCTTGCTGTCATAATGCACCGGGCATTTACACTGACAGGAGGCCGGGCCAATCTTCCTTGATGTCTCGAAGTGTATCAATAGTTCCTGTAACGTAATCATATATTTCCTGTATCCTCCCACCGCAGCAGCTTCCTGGCTGATTCCAATGCCCGCAGCGTATTCCTTCTCCGGAATACTTGTCCTTGCGATTGTAAGAATCTAATCAATGAACAAGGAATTATTGATAATTTGAACGAAGAACTAGACTTGATAAATAACATTTTCTTTTCAAAAGATTTCTCTACTCCTTGGGGCTTCATTAAAAATTTAAGCATCCCCTCCGCTGCCTGGCTCTTTTCATACCATCAATACCGCAATTTATAAAAGATTGGTGTAAAACCTTTTACATCTAAATAAATGTGTCTAAGAACCCATGTAAAATAAGGGGAATTTCCCCCTTGTCATCTAGTATTGAATTTCAAAAAGTGACTATTTATCAGATTCTATCTATTTCCATTATTGCTTGTAAATACAGGTATTTCCAAGCTTTTTTATTTATCACGGTTTACAACTGTTTATTGAAATTGGTGTAAAAATGGTGTAGAAAAGGAGGGCCGGATAGTCCTCCTTATACTACATTTGCTATTTTCTCTATCTCTTCCTTTTTATTTTCCTCGGTCACATGAGTATATATGTCCATTGTCGTTGCAAGTGTGGAATGGCCTAAAAAGGATTGAATAACCTTCGGCCGTATATCAGCTTCAAAACAACGTGTTGCAAAACTATGACGCATAGTGTGTGCACTAAAATCTTGAAATATCTCTGCCTTTCGTTTATCTTTTCCGGCCTGTTCTGCTCTCTTAAGGTTTATGTCACTCACTATGCTTTTAATAGTTCTGTTAATACTATTCCTGTCGATAGGATTCCCGGTATCCGTGGTGAATACCAAATTACGTAAGTCTTTATTATCACTCTTCTGCCATATCCCCCCCAGCATGATTATATCCTTCCTCTGTCCCTCCCTGTGAAGTTTTAAAACCTCTGCCACATTATTGAGCATAGGAATCGTCCTGATGCTTTGTTTTGTTTTAGGAGACTGAACAATAAACTTGCACTCCCTGCTTCCTTCGACCTGAATATATTGCAGGGTCTTATTTACCCGGATAGACTTTTCCTTAAAATCCAAATCATTCCAGCGCAAGGCCAACAGTTCTCCTATTCTCATGCCTGTACCAAATGCCATTATGAAAAGCGGATAATACCGCTGCCATTTTGCGGAATCTGAGACAAAATCAATAAATTCCCGTTGTTCCTTTGCCGTAAGCACACGTCTTTCCTTTTGTTCCGTCTTAGGTATGTCTGCTGCTTCACATGGATTCTTTAAAAGAAGGTCATCCCTCACTGCCTGTTTTAATGTGCTGTGTAGAATATTGGCAATCTTCTTTATTGTATTTGACTTCATGCCTCTTTTAGCCAGTTCGTTGTACAACTTCTGGACATGAATACCCTTTATGTCTTTAATATATTTCTTTCCCATATCCGGCTGTATATATAAACGGTAATATAGCCGATAGTGATTGACTGTTGATTCTTTCAAAATCGGCTCCTTGTAAGTTTTTATGTATTCATCAAACCATTTATCTAAAGTAATATTTTTACAGGAACCATATAAACCATGCTCCAATTCATAACGCATATCGTCCATGGCTTTCTTTAAGCGTTTAGGATTGTCATCATCATATAATGTATAACGTTCCCCTGCGTAAGTAAATCGCCCCATATAACGCCCATCGGCTCTTGGGGACACCCCTTTTGGCAGAGGCTTCCCGTTCTTATCCACTGCCATGCAATCACATCCTTCCTATCCGCGGCCAGGGTGCTATTCCCGCCCCGGCCACTCCATACACTCTATCATGAAAGCAATTCCATACTTAAATCCGTTTATAAAACCAAACTCTTGGCCGCAACAGCTCACCTCCATACAAATTTCCTCCAGCTCCTCGAAGTCCTCCCGTTCCCTTAAAGGTTCCATTACCTGTTTTAGTTCCTTGCGTAATGGCTCCAGGGCCGCTGCCGGCTCAGTTAGTTCCCCATAGACGAATCGGCATATCTCCTTTAAAAACCTTACCATAACTAACCTTCCTCCCTGAATCACGTCATACACTCGACCATCATCCCAATGCCCTGTTTAAATCCACATGTAAAGCCATACCGTTGTGCGCACGCTACCATGTCATAACAAATACTGGCCAATTCTTCAAAATCGGTACGTTTCTTTAATGGACTGATGATTTCATTTAGTTCTGCATTAAATGCCTCCAGCGCCACACTGGGCGGCAGAATTCCCTCATTTATCTGGTCATATATCATTCCTATTGTATTAGCCATCATTATTTTTTCCTCCGGTCCAGATTCTCATTTCTAAGATTTTGTGTGTTTAAATATGGGACGTCGATGTCCAGGGAAAATGCCCTTTACCATTTAGCCATCCGGGGGGAGTGTGGTTACTCCGTTTGTACATGAAATACCTACACGCCCCAATCACTCTTAAGCTGGTTCAGCAGCTTCATTTCCTCGGATGTATCCACCCCTGGGTTACTGTCCGGGTGGTATGCCTTTGACAGGGTACGATAGAACTTCTTAAGCATGGCCTTATTATCCTCATTGTAGTTATTAGAAATATTTCCACTGTAACTACTCCCGCTATTCCCGCTGTAGTTATGGAAGAATCTTTCATAATAACCACGGCTCTCTTCCTGGCTCCGGTGCTCATAGTCTCTCTTTGCCTTATAATCTGCCTTGACTTTCTTAAGTGCCTCAGGGCTGCGCAGGTTCCCGAACACATCATAGCAGCGCTTATATTCACTCTCGCTGGTATCATACTTTTCTTTGAAAGCCTCCACCCTCTGGTTGTGTTCCTTAAGGATGCGCCTGTGTTCCTCCCTGGCCTCGTATTCCTTTGTCTGCTGGAACTCTGCTCCCACCCGGTCTATGATAGGCTGGAACTTCTTATAGACCATATCAGAAAGCACTTCTTCGGACAGCCCCAGGGCATCCGCTTTTCTTTTCAGACCGCCTATGATGTAATCCCCTATCCAGCCGCCCCAGTCCACAATCTCATAATACCCAATGGTACAGATTACCGTCTGCTTCTTCCTGACCTTTCCAGCCTCCCGGTAACTCTCATGGATACTAATCCGGTATGCTTTCCTGACAGGACGTTCAAAGTGTTCGTCACTGTAACGCCACCCCCAGGTCGAACCATTCTCACCGTTAATAGTCCAGGTAGTTTCATAAACCTCTATCTCCTTCGCTTCCCCGGCAGGAACCTTCTTAATCTCTATCTCCTGTATCACGCAATACAATCCCGTATCCTCCTCGTGGTTACTATGTTTTAAATGAGAATAACTACATTTTAAGCTATCTTGTCTGTCAACTCATGAAGCACTTTTAACTGCTTCATCATATCAAAGACAAGGCCGTCCGCAATATCAACTTTTATACCAGCTGAAATATAATATGGGGGCGCAATTTTCCACGTTTCTTCTATATCCTCAATCTCCTGACCGAAATATGTTTGTCGTACATCCTCTATCATTACCTTTGCTCTTTCAGCCAGGACTTCCACATCTATCAATACATTGTCTATATCTATTGCTAACTTGCTGCTCATATCCTAAAATTCTCCTTTTCCCAGGAGAATCAAAAACTGCTGCATGGTAACATTCTCCTTTACTTTTTGATTACAAAGGGATGATTCTGTGATATAATCAGAATATCCCTACTGCATTGGTGTGTGGTCGGGTATTGTTTTTTCAGCCCTGTGCGTTTGCCGACGCATGGGGTTATAAATACCCTGATTCTGTGTTACATTTTTGTTCGCTCTTGCCTTAGGTGGATATTTCTACACCTTAAGCAGTTTAAACCGTCATTCCTGGTTCTGTTCCTTGGATTTCAGATACAGAATTGATTCTGTGCAGTTCTTTCATTCTATTTGATAGTTCTGTTCGCTGCGCCTCAGTCAATTCCCTTTTCGCATCCTTTGACCTTACGGTTATAAACCTCTTTGGAAAGATGTACCGCTTGGCAACTACCTTGTCCTGGTATATCTCCCGCCTCCCCTCCTTGAATTGTTCCGGGTTCTGCTCCACCAGCTTATCCAGTTTACGCATCCAAACCGGGTCCGCCGTGTAAAGTTCCGCGGTATCCTCTGCCGCATTGAATCCGATAATGACCTCCTGCTCTGTCCTTGACAGACTATAATCTGCCATCCTGTAATCTCCTTTCCTGGTGTGTGGCCCCGGCAGAGGCTCTATGTAATTGCCGTTACTCCCCTCTGCAGGATGCTTTGTTTTCTCAGCCCTATGCGCTTACTGCACTGTGAATCTCATGGTCTGTGACTGGCCCATATATTTCTGGTAGAGTTTCGGATGGTCGGCGGCAAATGCCTTTGAATTAAACTTGTTGTTGATAACCGCCTTAAATCTGACTATCCAGTCCCCCACCTCTGTTTCTTCCTGGCCCCTGGCCTGCATCTCCTTCTTGATATCCTCCTGCAGGGCCTCCATTTGCTTTTCAATGGCCTTCTTTTGGGCCTCCAGGGTCTTAAGGTCATTGACCTTTTTAAGTAATGTTCTTTCTGACATAGTGTGTTCTCCTTTCATTGCATCCCCTACCAGTCTTGCGTGTCTATTGCTTGTGGCTCACAGGTACGATTGATAGGTTTGTGGGGGTTGTCTGCCCCGGCTGCTTTTACATTCTTGACTGAATATTTTGTTTATGCTACAATCTGGATAAGGATTGAGGTTTCCCGACGGCCTCCCGGCGTTGGTACTTCCTCGGTGGTTTGTTATCTTATCGTATTAAGTATGATTGCGGTCACAATCACTACTTTGATAAGAAGGAAAATGACTATTTCCATTGTTACCACCTCCTTATTCAGTTTTATAAGATTCAGATTAGGTAGTGGGCTTTTGCTTACTGCCTTTTCTTTATCTTATAACCATATTATAGTATATGTGTACACATATATCAATAGTAATACTAAACAAATATATGTGTACACATTTGTTAATTTTGTATGTGTACACATTGTCGATTTTATGCTATACTTTCTCTGTAAGGTGGAGAAGGTGACTGTATTTTTCAAGCCTTAATTACCCATAATTATGAAGGGTGGTGAATAAATGCCATTAACTGAAGCTCAGAAGAAAGCCAACATAAAATACCGTAAGGATAACGTTAAACGAATCCCACTTGATGTACAAAAGGAAAAGTATGAGGAAATCGCCTCTGCTGCTGCCTCTGCTGGTGAATCTGTCAATGGCTATATAAAGAAAGCAATTGACCAGCGCCTCGAATCTGACAACACTGCACAGGAAGGAGCGTAACCTATGCCATTACCAAAAGAAAGAATCTATACCATTGATGATATCTACAGTCTGCCAGATGGAGAACGGGCCGAACTTATTAACGGCCAAATTTATTACATGGCACCACCCAGCAGGAAACACCAGGAAATAGCTGGCGAACTCTTTACATCAATCAACAATTATATCCATTCTAATGGTGGCCCCTGTAAACCTTATATCGCTCCGTTTGCTGTCTATTTACATGAAAATGATAAAACCTATGTTGAACCTGATATCAGTGTCATTTGTGACCCAAACAAGCTAAATGACAAAGGCTGTAGCGGTGCGCCTGATTGGATTATTGAGATTGTTTCCCCCAGCAGCAAGCCTATGGACTATTACACTAAACTGACCCTGTATCGTGAAGCCGGGGTCCGTGAATACTGGATTGTAGACCCGTTACGGCAAATTATCCTTGTGTATGATATGGAGCATGGGGACAGCCCGGTCATACATTCATTTAATGATACAATCCCTGTAAGGATTTACCCTGGATTCTCCATTGATTTTAGCCAGCTTAACCTTTGATTCCACATTGCAGTAGGACCATACCGGAACTGCTGCTTTTCCTTTGCCCCTCTGCCTTCTTATGCTCGCAACGGAATTTTCCGCTGCCAAATGGCTGCCGGATTTTCGGCTGTGAAATTCATGGCTAAAAAACGTCATCGGGTTGCAGCCCTTTCACTCCTGGTTATATCCCTCTGCCCAGGCCTCTATAGTCACAGCCGAAAAACCAGCTCTACCGACGGCTGAATTTTCAGCTACGATATTTGGTACATCCCCTATTCGTTTCGTTTTGGATTTTCCAAATGCCACAGTGTTACCACTAAAAATCTTAGGTTTTATTAGGGTGCAGTGTTGTATTCCTATTCGTGTTTGTTTTGAAATGTTCCAAAAAATATGTAACACCCCCTTCGTCGGTTTTGTGATTCTTATACCTCATAAATCCCTGGAAACCAGAACCACCCTCTGCTCATGGCCTGTTTGCCGGTTTTCCATTATCACCCAACACCCATAATCCGAACGCTCGTTATTTTCTATCCGAACGTTCGCTTAAAAAGTCGTGCATCCGGCTCACACCTGTTAATTCAACGTTACCAATGATGTACTCCATATAGTAACGGAGTACTACAACGGAAACTCCCTAGTTTTCCCTAGCAATCGTGTTGTTTTGTATGCATTCGTTTCGTTTTGAAACCTTAGCAAATCTCAGCATTGTTAGCAAATGTTAGCGTTTGTTAACCTTGACACTTCTTAACATTCGTTGGTTTTGTTTGTTTTGGAAGAATCGTATTCGTGGTTTTGTAATCTTGTATATCTCAGTATTTATGTTTGTTTTGCAATATCGCCCTTATTGATATAAAGGTTGGGTTTTGTAAGGTTTTTAGTAATACCATAGCCCGGTATGGCAGTGGAAGGGAACTCCAAAACCTTTTTAGGGACTCCGAAATCTCGGGATACATGCGCGCGTAACCATGTCCCGTTATCCCATTTTAGGGCCTCACAAATCCCAGTATCCTTACTATTTCCCGCTGTTCCCTCGCCGTTCACGGATTCAAACCTCTATTCCTGTTGTTCATTTCCTTTTAAGCCTCTGCCTGTTGCGATTTCGCAACTTCCTGCCTCACCCTCGCCAATAACTCCAGATGCATCCGGCGCCGCTCCTCCCAGTCCATCACATCCAGGGCCACCCGCTCCGTGCTGCTGGTCCAGGTACGGTTGAACTTCCCCGCTCCGTTCCCCACCAGGGCCATGCTGTAAATTCTATCTGCAGCCGGAAGGAAGGGCCGCAGCCGTTTGCTGTACTGGGGTTTGCGCAGTTCCCGCAGGGCCTTGGCCTGTATCTGCCGCACCGCCTCCCCTGATGTACCATATTCCCGACCTATGGCCTCCATGGTCATGTTCTCCTGGAAGCGCATCCTGATTACTGCCGGCTGCTGCCCTGGGAGACTGTCCACACAATCCCACAACTCAGCCTTAAGCTGCTCCTGATGCATCCGTTCCACGGTATCCCCTTCCATATCCTCGGCAGAAGCCACCATATCCCCTATGGTTGTATCCTCCCCACCGTCAAGGCCCTTCACAGGGCTGTCTAGGCTTCCCAGGCGGACTATACAGGCACTTTCCCTTATATCCTCTATCTGTTCCAGGGTGAGGCCCATAAAGGCCGCTGCCTCCCTGTCTGATGGTTCCCGGCCATATTCCCGGTTAAAGGCATTGCAGAGGCGCTTATACCGCTGCACCTTCTCCAGGCAGTGGACAGGAAGTCTTAGGCAACTGCCGTTCATCTGGAGGTAACGGCGCATCCGCTGCCGGATATGGTATTCCGCATAGGTGAGGAACCTCACCCCCTGGGCCGGGTCGTACCCATCAATGGCAGGATACAGGGCAAGATATCCCTCCTGCTCCAGGTCCTCCAGTTCCCCGCTGTCCCGGTACTTCCAGGCCAGGACATGGATAAAGCGGCGCACCTGATTGTAAAGCTGCTCCATGTTCCCGGCCACATCCTCCCCGGTTTTAATCCTTATAACAAGCTGCTCATTTGATAATTCCTCGGGGTTCACTCGGGGTTCAACAGTGATTTCCCCTCTGTTCATCCTCTGTTCAACTATGGCTCCGCCTTGCTTCCTTCTTGCTTCACCCGTGGTTCCTCCGTAGTTCGCCCGTACTTCGTTTGACATTTGGCACACTCCTTTATATAATCAGATTATCAAGTGAAAAGAAGTGTGCCTCTGCCGGGCCTGTCCATCTGCCTATGGGCGGGCCTCTTTCTTTGCCATTTCCACATCTATGTATAGCGCCCTCATAGGATGCTTGCCGTAATCGCTGCCGTTAAATATGTTCTCCAGCTCGTCCATCTCAAAATCCCCCAGGACTTCCGATATACCACAGACCGTAAAGCCATGTTGCCTTAACTCTGACCGTATCCTGTCTACGATTTCAAAATTATCCTCCAGGCATTCCGGCGGCGTGATGGTCTGCATCGGCTTATGAAAGTGATTCCCGCGGCTATCGCAGTAGTCAACCATGAAATTCCTGGCCGTAATCGGTATCCCTATTGACTGGAATAATTTAGTTAATATCATGTGCCTTTCCCTCCCTTACGAACAGAAATTATCGCCATTGATTAACCGATTCATGGCTATACGCTTCTGGCGTTCCTGTTCCTGTTGGCGCTCCGCTTTCTGCCGCTCTTTTTCCTGCGCTTTTAATTCGCTGGCTTTTTTACGTTCCTGCCGGACTAATAATTTGGGCGCCAGGGCTGCCACAAACTCTTCTTCTGAACTGGTTAATAATTCCGCTGCTTCATCATCCCTTGTATATACTCCGTTAATAATCTCAATCTTCATTGTTCATTCTCCTTTTTTTGGTAATTTTGTTACAGGCGGAGATTTCGGCGGAGGAAAAGCGGAGGACACATTACAGTGAAAAATCCCTGTATTCATAGGCTTTTGAGCCACTTTTTTATCCGGCGGAGATTTTTTTCCAGTTCAGTGAACATTTTTAACACTATGTTTCTTATTCTACAGACTAACTATGTTGCATTTCATTATTTAAATATTCAGTGAAAAAAATCTCCGCTTCTCCGCTTCTATTGATTTTACAGGGTTTTTGCCTCCGCTTTGGCCTTTAAAACCTCCGCTTTCCCTCCGCTTTTGCTCCAAAACCTCCGCTTTTATTTTATGTCAACTAACTGAATGGTATTTTCCCTTGTGTGTACTCTTCCTGTGTAATGCCTTGAAATCCATCATCCTTCTGTTTAAGATTCCTGTATACCATTATCCCCCGTTTTCCCTCCATATTAGCCTTGTCTGCCGGGCATCCGTTGGCCTCCATCCTATCCCGGATGTTCTGCTTATTCACGTGGGCAAACTCATTCAAAACGCACCAGTTCATATATGCGCTGTCAAAGTCTGCCTTAAGCACCATATCCGCCCTGTCTCCTGTAATGATATAAAATTCTGACAGATAACGGAAAACGGTATCCAGCTTTTCATGGTAATCCTTTATGGCTTCCTCACAGGCAGAGGAATGGGTAATTTTAAAATTGTGGTCAATCAGCCTATGCAGCCCTTCCAGGAACCAATTAAAGATGGCGTTTCGCTCATTCAACATCTTATCCAGTAAGGCGCTGTCCCGGCGTTCCTGCTCTATCGTATTCGTGCAGGGCACCACACACAACCGTTCAAAGATATGACCGCCCTTATCATCCTGGAAACTAGGGAGATTGTTACAGGCTATGGCAATCCCCCCTGGGAATATATAATAGAACGGCTGTTTATTCTTTGGTTCTATCTTCACAGCGTCCCCGCCTGTAAGCTGCTTAAATACAGAGCTGTCCTTTATCTCGCTGCCTGTCTGGTCCCCTATGCTGATTAAGCGTTTCCCTATAATGCTCCCCAGGGTGAACTTGGAAGCCTCATTCATCTGCTGGATGGGGATGTTCGCAATCTTATCTGTCCCCAGCAGTTCACCCACAAGGTTAAGTATCTGCGTCTTACCGGAATTTCCCAGGAGTGACCACAGCACCAGGGCCAGCTTTATCCGGTATACCTTCACATTGGAGAGGATAAGCCCCATATATTCCTGAATCACGGCCATCTTCTCCTGGTCCACCTTCCCTTCCCTGTCGCTGCACAGGTCATCCATATAGCGGTCAAACACTGGCCGGGCCGTGTCCTCCGGGTGGTACTCGCAATTAAGCTGCATCGTGCTCCGCAGCTTTGGCGTGTGCGGCTCCAGCTTCCTGGTTTCAAGGTTATACAGGCCATTCTTAAGATTTATATATTTCTCGTCTGTATCCAGTTCCCGGAACGTACATATATTGCTGTCCTTACATAAGAGAAGGTTGTACACATTATTAATCATGTTGTCGCTTGCCATCCCTACAGGGACATACCGCCGGATGAGGGATTTTACCTTGTTGCGGTTGCATTTGTTATATACCCCATTCTCATACAGGTAAAAATCATCCTTATCTTCCTCCGGCCTCCTGACTATCAGATAGGGCAGACCACGGCTGATGCTGTCGGCCAGTATGTCCCCGTTTATTTTCACCTTGGCCCGTGCTCCCTCCCCATCCGTATAGAGCCATGGAGCGCCCCGGTTCTCCGATGCTGCTATCAACTCGTCAAGTTCTTCCTTACTATGACCTTCCTTTGTAAGGTAATCTGTCACATCCCCCCTTTCAGCCATGGATGTGAGCGTCCATCGGATGGAATGGGCAAAATGCCTTAAATCCTTCACTATCTGGTCTTTCAACTTCATTCCCGGTTCATCATTATCGGGGAGAATCACCACCTTGGCCCCAGCGAAATAAACAGCATATTCCCTACGCCAATCGCTGGTGCTTCCAGCTGTAGTTGCGGTATACCCCAGCTTGTTCAGGGTATCGGCATCCTTCTCACCTTCCACAATGTATACCGGGTATCCTGCCTTGATGGCCCTTATCAGGGAAGGAAGATTGTATAATACTGCATGGTCAGTTTTCTTGTGGTACTTATATGTATCGTTCTTCCTGTCTATGGTGATGTACCGTATTTCCTTTCCTTCAAACCTTACCTTGGAATAAAGATAACGTCCCTCTGCCGTCTTATAATCGTATATGGCTTCTATCTTCCTGCCTTGCCCAAATTCCAGGCGTTCCTTCCACTGGGGCGGCCTGTAGTCTCCTAAATCCTGGTATGACAGGCCCACTTCCTCCAGGATGTCCTTTGTCTCACAGCCTGCATGACAGTGCAGCAGCAGTTTGCCTTTATCCTCCGATATGGTAAGGCTTGCCTTACTATCATAATGTACCGGGCATTTACATTGGTAAGAGGCCGGACCAATCTTCCTTGATACCTCAAAGTGTGTCAATAGTTCCTGTAATGTAATCATATATCGCCTGTGTCCTCCCACTTCCGCAGTAACTCCCTGGCTGATTCCAATGCCCGCAGCGTGTTCCTGCCCCTGTTCTCCAGCGTCTTTATGAACTCCTTGACCTCCCGGACGTTCCCAGGCAGGAAATACCCTCCGTCCTCCTGACAGGTGGAAAGTATGACGGCTCCGGCTGCCCTCTCCCTGGCAATCTCCTTTTGCAGCTCCCGGACTGTCTCAATCCCCAGGCGGTTACATAGCGCCTCTGCACTCACGGCATTTTCCTTGCCCTCAGGGAGGATATCAGCAACAACCATTCGTGGTTCCTTCCTATTTACAGGTTCCACGGTTGCCGCCGTTCCCTGTACTGGTGTGTGGTCTTGATGCTCTTCTTTCAGCCCTGTACCATTTCTTTTATCCATGTCCTATACCCCCGTTTGCTTGTCCAGATAGCTGTCAATCTTGGCCCGGTCATACAGGGAGCGCCGCCCCACCTTGATTTCTGCGCCAATGGACTTTGCAAACTCAATACCCCGGTTCCTCCCTAGGCTTAAGTAGTAGCAGACCTCATTTGCATCCAGCAGACGCTTGTCATTCAGTCCGGCAGTTACTATTTGAGATTCTCTTTCTTTCATAGCATTGTATCCTTTCGATAATTATTTTATTTAAAATTCAATTTTCTATTAATACTTTATCAAATTTTATTGTGTTTGTACATAGTTTGTGATAAACTAAAATTAGAGTAATAATAGATATCTAGTTTTCTGTATTCTCGATTTTCTAACAAGGAGGCATTGCAATGATAGAATATGGAAAAATGGATATGGTCATAGGAGACCATTCCTATTTTTATATTGATGAAATGAAAATGGATATTAGCTTATGCATTGATGGAGAGGATTTAACTGGGGTAAAAGCTTTGGAAATAGACCACTACTCCATAGGTGAAAATCTTTTTAATTTTTTGGCAATTGGCAAAGACGATTTAAAAAGGATATTAAGAGCTATTCAAGACAATCCTATCTGGAATGAACGCCATAGCGAAAATGATGATACAGGACGTTTCTTGTTGTCCTTAGATTGTGTATATTTATATATACTATTTTATTCATTTAATAGGGGACGTTTAGGCCTTGAATACCGTTCTCGTCTTGACCGTATTCAAAAAGAATTTGAATTTGCCATGAATTTTTGTTGTAATGATGATTTTGATAAACGCTTTAAACCACTATCATCCCTTCAGCGCTATTACTTATACAGCCAGATATATATAGATAATATACTTACAACCGAACGTAGATATCAGCAAAATAATTTTCTGTTCCTAGATATCCCTTCCAACCAATCATTAGCACAAAAACTTCCGCAAATGCCGATGGAAATAAATAAATATGGTCAAATAATAAACGAATTTGAACCTATAACTGAAAAACCTCAATTAACAGACGAAATAATTTCATCTATGGCAAATTCTACTATATCGCTTAGTTTTCGCTATGAGCATGAACGTCTAGAAGAATATCTTATGGAAGAACTATTTTCATTAATTAAGCTAAATATGCGCGTTAAAAAATGCAAAAACTGCGGAAAATATTTCATTCTGAAGGGAGATTATGCCACCAACTATTGTGACAGGATTCCAGATGGTCAGAAATTCACCTGTAAAAAGCTTGCTGCAATGAGGACCCGGAAAAAGAAAGTGCAGAATAGTCCTATACTAAAAGAATACGAAAAGGCCTACAAACGCATGTATGCCCGTCTGACAAACCATAAGCTATCCAATGAGGATTTTAGGCTTTGGGTGGAAAATGCATCCAGCAAAAGGGATTCCGTTGCCGCGGAATATTCCTTATGTCCCTCTGATGATATTATTAATCAGTTCAAAGAATATTTAGGCAACAAATAGAATAAATGCCAGGCGCATCCCCTCCGCTGCCTGGCTCTTTTCATACCCTCAATATTGCAATTTTAAAAATATTGGTGTAAAATTGGTGTAAAATTTCAGTTTTATCTATTTCATCCCCCAGAACCCTTGTAAAATAAAGGACATTTGCCCCTTGTCATCTAGTATTGAATACTATATAATGGATATAGTAATGTGATAAGAATGACAGAGGTGACACATAGATGAAGACAAATGAAGAACGTCTGCAGGACCTGTTTTCCTATCTGGAGAACCTGTCCCATGTCAAGGCGGACGAGATTCCTGATATTGATTTGTACATGGATCAGGTTACCACCTTCATGGACAGCCATTTAAAAGATATGAGACGCCATCCGGGTGATAAAGTCCTGACCAAAACCATGATTAACAACTACGCCAAGAACAACCTCCTTCCTCCTCCGGTGAAGAAGAAGTATTCCAAAGACCACATGCTGATGCTTGTGTTCATATATTACTTCAAAAACCTGCTGTCCTTCAGTGATATTGAAGAACTGTTCCGTCCTATTACGTCGAAGCATTTCTCAGGGCAGACATCCCGGCTGTCCCTGGAAGATATCTATAACGAAGTATTTACTTTGGAAAAGGGCGAGATGAACAATCTGAAGTCTGATGTGGCGGCCAAGTTTGCCCGGGCCCAGGATACATTTTCAGATGCTCCTGTGAATGATGAGGACAGGGAGTACCTGAAGCTGTTTGCCTTTATCTGCGAGCTGTCCTTTGACGTGTATCTGAAGACACAGATGATTGAAATGATTGCGGACCAGCTCAGGGAGGATGCGCCCGCCCCCCGCAAGAAGTAGGCTTCATAACCGGTTGAAACCCGCCCATAGCGGACAAAAGCCAAAAACGGATATCGCGGCCACGCCGCAATATCCGTTTTTTCATACACCCTTTATCATACTCAGCTTTCGATATCCCCCTTGTCTGCCTGCGTTCCCCCTGTGAGCCTGGCAAATACCATGTCGTATCCGTCGCTTCCATAATTCAGCGAACGGTTTACCCGGCTGATGGTAGCTGTAGATGCGCCGGTCTTCTCCGCAATCTCCAGGTAGGTCTTGCCTTCCCGCAGCATTTTGGCCACTTCATAGCGCTGGGACAGGGACAGCAGTTCATTGATGGTGCATACGTCCTCGAAAAACTTATAGCATTCATCCGGAGTCTTTAAGGTCAGTATGGCATCAAATAGATGGTCCACTGCTTCTGTTTTAATTTTCTTGTTCATGTCCTGGTTATCTCTCCTTATAATTCATACGGCCTTCCCCTTCCGTATGGTATTGTAAAATGATTACAGGTCATATAAGCCCCATACTTGTTCATTTTAGCATATTAAAGTCTGAAAGTCCATACGTGGCGGGAGATTTTATAAGGGCATTTTTTCGGGTATATTTTCTTCTGTGTTCCCTGCCTCTTTCAGGACAGCATGAATTTCTCAACCACCACCCCTACGCCGTCGTGGTTGTTGGATGCAGTGATGTAATCAGCGGCCTGTCTCACCGGGAGAACGGCATTTTCCATGGCCACGCCCAGGCCGGCATACTTAATCATGGTCAGGTCATTGTAACCGTCGCCGCAGGCTATCATCTGCTCCCGTTCAAGCCCCAGCACCTCCAGCAAACGGGCCAGAGACTGGGCCTTGTCGATTCCCTTTGGCATGATTTCCAGGAAATACGGCTCGGAACGGTACACGCTGAAATCACGCCCCATGGCGGCCTTTACCTTGGGCTCCACGGTCACCAGGTAATCGCCGTCATCCAGCATCAGGAACTTGGGCACCCTGAAATCCACATAGGACTTCATATCCTCCACCTGTCGCAAAGGCAGGTGGTTGATATTGGACTCGGCAATGGCGTAGGGACATTCCTCATTGTTGGTGATAATTTCCCCGCCTTCATATGTAAGGATATCTACCCTGTGCTCCTCTGCCAGCCCGATGATCTTCTGGTTGGACTCCCTGGGCAGCAATGAAGAAAACACGGTTTCACCTGTCTTACAGTTGGTTATCATTCCTCCGTTGTAGGACAGGATATAGCTGCCGAAATGCGACAGCTCCAGCTCCCTTGCCAGCGGCTCCACGCCTGCCGTTGGACGGCCGGATGCCAGCACCACCACGTTTCCTGCTTCCTGGGCCTTCATCAGGGCCTCTTTTGTTCTGGGCGTAATGATTTTATCACGGTTGGTCAGTGTACCGTCCAAATCCAGTACGATTATCTTGTAGTCCATTGCCTTTTCTCTCCTGTATCCGATTCTTTATTTCCACTTATATATTTCCGCGTTTTACTTCCATGTTTCCATTTACACTTCCATGGAACCATTTTATCAGAAATACAGCGCAGTGACAACCGGAACAGATATTAATCCACATCCCTGAGACCGAATTTCAGCTCTACCAGAGCCCTGGGGCGGCCTCCCTTGGCAGCGCTTTCCCTGGCGCAGACCGTCCCCAGGCCGGCTGCCTGAATCTTGCTGAGAATCCGCCTGGCGCTCCTGACCGTGATGCCCAGACATTCGGCCAGCTCCGAAGCGTCAAACACATAGCTCTTCCTCACACCAGCAATGGCCTGAATCTTCAGAATGGATTCCATGCTGAGTCCTGTCTTTTCAGAGATCGTCTGAATTTTGGGGTCAAAGGATATCATGCTGTACTGAAGCTGCTGCTCCAGGCCCAGCGGGCCATGAATCTTCTCTCCCTCATCAATCTGAAAGATTCCTCCATCCCCCTTGCCAAGAGAATATTCCAGAGCCTTCCTGGCATGCATCTCTGCTTGGTAAGCCGTCACGCCCATGCCCAGACCTGCATTTACTACCAGTCCCAGATTCTTTCCCTCACCCTGAAGAATTCTCAGATCCTTATGGTTCTTCTTTCCCTTCACCACTCCGGAATTGGCATAAATCACATATTCATCACGCCCAAAGGGGAATACAGAGCCCTGGATTCCCCTTACATAGCGTATCAGTTCCACTTCAAATTCCGCCTTGCTTGCCATGGCATTATAATACTGGTCCTCCCTCTCCGGGAAGTTGGACATCTGAATCAATTCCACCGCAATCTGCGAATATTCTGCCTGAGCCAGGGCCCAGCCCTTGTCCAGATCGGCCAGGGCATCCCTGACCTGGGAGCGTTTGGGCTCCAGGTAAAAGACCCTGCCGCCCTTTTCTTCTATCATATGATAGACTGCCACATAAGCAGTGACCGCCACATCGGTCATCTTCTTCTCCAGCAGCTCCATATGCCATGCAACATACTCTTCCTCCGCCACGCCTGCAAGCAGCGGGCAGGTATATATATTCCTGGGCTGTATGTGAAAGGCGTCCAGGATATCCTCGATAATCTGCTTTTCCACCACGTCAATGCTGAAGGTGTCGATTTCCCGCCCTTCCCTGACCATTTTCAGAAATACTTCCGAGATACTGCTGGCGGACCGCTTGATGTATGTGTAAGGTTTCTGCATCTGGTGATGACCCAGCACATAGTCGCAGATGCCGCTTCCGGTAAAAATCACACCGTCGCACTCCTGCTCGCAGATGTCAATGACATCCACGGCCTCTCTTACCAGCTCCCTTGTATATAAACGCACCTCATGACTCTGGTCAATCTGATGAATTGCTTTCCTGATGATTCCGCAGGATTCCTTTGGCCCCACTACTCCCACTATCATTTATACTGTCAACCTCCCGATTTTTTGCGCACAGCGCGCCTTATACCGATTATAAATCAGAAGCGTCGTATAAATCAACCACCTGATGGTCTTTTAAGAGATTTAGGTATTCTTCCTTTGTCAGGGCAGGGCGGAAATCCCCCATGATTTCCTTTCCCCTCGCGCCTCCGTCCCACAAAAGGTCGATGATGGTAAGGGCCATCATTTTAGCAGGTACAATATAGGCAGTGTAAGGGTCGTCCATCCGGTATTTCTCCGTGTGGAGGCCGCCTTTTATGCCGCCTGCCCAGATGTGCATGCAGGGCATGATCTGGGAAATGTCCCCCAGGTCCGTGGAACCGGCTGTCTCCCAGTCCTCCACAAACGCATCCTCCCCCGCGTGTTCGTAGGCTATCATGTTGTCCCGGTACAGACGGGCAATCCGGCGGTCCGTATTCAGGGGGAGGTAGCCGATGCAGTCGTGAATCTCCACCTTGCCCCCCAGAGCCATTGCGGCCGCCTTCATGCTCCGGTTTACTTTATGGGAGGCATCCTCCATGGCATCAATGGTAAAGGCACGAACCATGATTTCCATGGCAACACGCTCCGGCACCACATTTACCAGGCCACCGCCCTCCTTGATTACAATGCTTACCCGCACCTTATCCTCATCCCTGAAGGTTTCCCTCAGCGCGTGAATATTGTTCATGGCCAGCTCCGCCATGTTCAGGGCGTTGATTCCCTGCTCCGGGGCAAACCCGGCATGGGCTGCCCTTCCCAGAAAATGCACGGTCTTGCTGATGAATCCATTGCCTTTGGTGTCCAGGATGCAGCATTTTCCCGACTCCATCTCCATCATATGGCACTGAAGAACCATATCCGTATCGTCCAGGCCCCCACGGTACATAAGCTCCTGTTTTCCTCCCAGATAGTGGATGGTTCCCTGACTCATAAGGCGGTTCCTGTACTCATAGTCCACACATTCCTCCGCGGGTATGGCTATGAAGTCAGCGGCGCCGCCCAGGTGCTCCATAACACCTGACGTAAGAATTCCCAAGGCTGCCCCGTACAGATTTGCCAGCTGTACATTATGCCCGCAGGCATGAACCAGCCCTCCCTCGGCCGCGTCCGGATGGGCGTCGCACATGATGCAGTCCAGCTCGCCCATCACCGCCACCCTGGGACCGTTTCCCTTGGGACCGGAGGATACACGGCAGCCGGTATAGGATACGCCGGTCTCCGGCTCCAGCCCAAGCTTGCGAAAGGCTTCCTCCATCAGTTTTCCTGTCCTGAACTCCTTATATCCCAGCTCCGGCGTTTTATAAGCTTCCTTTCCCAGGGCAATGATTTCATCCTGGTGTTCCTCAATCACATTGAGGCATCTCTGTTTCAGTTCTTCTTTGTCCATATCATCATTCCTTGTCATCTTACTTACAGTTCTGTCATCCGTCTCATAATTCTGGTGGCATTCCAGAGTTCATCCATATCCAGCGCTTCCTGTACCGTATGTACATCCATCATGCCAACGCTTAATATAAGGCTGCTGCAGCCGTACCCGGCCAATATATTGCCGTCGCTGCCTCCGCCGATGACCATGGGCTTAGGTTCGATTCCTTCCTTCTCCATGGCCTGGGCTGTCATGCGGTACAAATCACTGTCAAGGCTTACCTCCAGGGAAGGATATGCCAGTTCACGCTCTATTTCATAGGCGGCACCCATCTCCAGGCAGGCTGCCTTCAGGCATTCCTCCATGTGGGCCGCTTCATTTTTAAGCTTATCCATGCTGTGGGAACGTATCTCGGCGGTAAATGTCACTTCATCAGTCACGATATTGGTGGCTGCCCCTCCCTCGATCCGCCCGATATTGGACGTGGTCTCCTGGTCAATCCGCCCGATATGCATCCGGCTGATTGCCCCGGACGCTGCCACCACAGCATTGATTCCTTTTTCAGGTTCAATGCCCGCATGGGCCTTACGGCCTCTCACCGTGCACCTTATGGCCTCCATGGCCGGGGCCTTATAGGCAATGATTCCTGCCGGGCCTGTCGCGTCCGCTATGACCATGTTCTTGCATGGCAGGCGGGACGGGTCCATGTGTTTGGTTCCCTGCATGCTTGTCTCCTCAGAGACGGTAAACATGATATAGAACTCCCTGTGGGGCCTGTTGGTCTCCACAATATCCTCAACGATTTCCAGTATGGAGGCCACAGCCCCCTTATCATCGCCTCCCAGGGTGGTGGTGCCGTCCGTGCGGATGATATGGCCATCCACCACCGGCTTCACATCCTTACACGGCTCAATCTGGTCCAGATGGGCTACAAAACAGAAGGGAGGATTACAGGGCTCGCCCTTGACATGGGCGATAATATTACCGCCGTTTCCTCCATATGCCTTTCCGGCTTCATCTATGGAAGCCTCTATTCCTCTCTCCTTAAAATAGTCCATAAGCCATCGGCACTGCTCCTTCTCCCCGCCGGAAGGGCTGTAAATCTGAACCAATTCCAAAAAACGTTCCTGCATCCGCTCGCGTGACAGCATAGTCATCCTCCTCATTATATAAGCCTTCATGTGCACGCAGCGCCCGTGCCCCGGGCGCTTGTGCAAGGTATCCTATCCCTTTTCCTTATCCGTCCCTGCTTATCCGTCTCTGCTTATCCGTCTCTGCTTATCCGCCTCTTCTTATCAGTCAGCCTGCAGCTCTTTCTTGTAAAGAAGCTTGCCTGCGTAGATGGAGCCAAATACAGCTACCAGAATAACCACATAGGATGGATTGCCCGGTATAAAGCTTAAGAAGCCCAGCTTCATGAGCCAGTTCATTCCGATGGCGATGATGGCGGCCACCACGCCCAGTTTGGGACGGGTTGCGGCAAACTGTCCGAATACAGCACCGAAGAGCGCGGGAAGCAGGAAATTAAGCGCCTCCTTCACAGGTGCAGGAAGAATGTTCAGGATAACGCTTCCCGCAACGGCTCCCACGGTAAGAATCACGATATTGACGAGAATGGATGTGGCAATACCGATAGTGGAAATAATGGAGCCTTCCTCCGTCCCCATCTCCACTCCGGCTGCCTCCTGCGCCACGGAAGAACATGGCACACGCATGTTGGAGGTATTGCCTGATAGGAAGGTAAGGTAGGTTCCCGGAATGCCCAGAATCGGGAAGTAGGAAATGGGCTCAACAATGTAAAATGCTCCGCTTACGCTGATCTGCATAAGAGTACCCGCGATAATGGCTGACACCGGAGGCATGTAGCCTCTGAAGGCCATCACCAGCGCAGGAAGGAATCCCGCGAAAATGCCCAGCAGCAGTGTAATCTTTCCCCATTTGACGATTCCGGGGATATATGTACCAGAATAATAATCGTTTTTCATCTTCTAACCCTCCTTAGATTACGCTGACAGCATATCCGATGAACATGCCGCTGAACATGGCGATTGCAAATGCCCACTCCCTGAGCCAGCCGATATCCCTGGCCCTGGACAGCTTCACCAGTATCATCATGATGACGCAGCCCGCTATGGTAGCGATTGCCGGCGCGTTGGTAAATGTCAGGGAGCCCTCGGCCGTAAAGAAGTTGCCGGAAGCCAGGTTAGCAAACGCGCCCAGCATGGCGCCCGCGGAAATGATGGGAACCATCTTGGCATTGCCCTTTGACATCAGGTGGTTAACCTTGTCCATCTTATCGCAGAACAGGAAGGTGAAAATCAGCCAGCCCAGGGATCCGCATACCATGGTCCACACGCCGCAGGCAAATGCCATGGTATCCATGGTCTGAAGTGTCTTTCCCATGGCCTGCGCACCGAATCCGGCCGCCATGGCCTCATAGTTGACCGAGCCGATAAATGACAGACGCATCCATGCCACCGGCGCACCCATGGTGACCAGCAGGGATATCATGGTGACCAGGATTACTACGGACGGGCCAATGGATGATATCACACTGCTCTTGATTGCCTTATGTACCTGGTCCGTGGTAAGAGCCGACTCGCTGGCCGCCTTCATAGACCTCTTCATAAACAGAATTGACTGAAACACTACCACCGCTACCGCCAAAGCCGCTGCTGCCCACATCAGAGGGCTGTTGGCGTAATCCAAATAATTAACACTTTCGTTCATTCTGACCTCCTTGGTTATTCCCCTTTCCAAAAGCTGCAGTCTTTTGGATTTTCTAGTTTCGGTCATGTCCATAACATGTCCTTATATTTATATTTACTACATTTTTTCTTTATTGTCAAGTGTTTTTGTTGAATATTCGTTTAAGTGACAGAATGGGGTTTGGAGGGTGTAGTGCAGAATATCTCAAAGAATGGGAGCTGTTCTCAAGAAAAATCATTGTTTTTTAAGTTGTAATCAATAAAGCGAAATCAGTATGCTGTCAGTACAATTGGAACTATACTCAAAAGAATTTTACAAAAAGAATGTGCAGTAAGTAAGAGAAAAGGTCTTCACCATATATTTATACCATTAGTTTCCAGGGAAGACTATTTTCAAATCATCGAAGAACAAGATTTATCAAAAGTTTCTGGTAAGATAGAAAACTTAATTGCTTCATTTTACGGCAAGGATACACTCACATCAAAGCAAGCGGAAAAACTTCGCGAAATGTTGAAAGAGATGAAGAATGACTAATTTTCTTACTATCATCCTGTCCTTATCACTGGCAGCAACGCTATTATTTGGAGCCATAAGATGTCTGAACAAGTTTGGTTTTCCGATTGAGGGAATCTACAGACTTGAGAAATTGGTAAGCCTATTTTATCTATTACCTGCCATTTTCATTGTAAGTGTCTTTGGTCAGATTTGCCTAACAGATATCAGGACTCTATCTTTATATACAGAGGACTTTTCTTATGTTAGCCAATTTGGGGATTCATGGAAGCTGTCACTATTGAAATATGACACCGTATTGCAGAATATAAACCGAATATCATTTTCTATTTGGCTGATTGGATTCATTATTTTTTTCGCAGTTGATTTACTTCGCTCCACTATCATTTTAAATGACATATTAAAACAATGCCAGCCCATAGAGGAGGGCTTCCAATGGGAATGTATGAATGCTATTAAACAACGTATAAATATAAACGGAAATATATATATCTATACCAGTCAAATAAATACATAACCAGGTACTATCCGATTGGTTTCCATAAAATCAGACTCTCTATAAGACCACTCAATATCACGCCGGTATAAAACACGGCTTCCATCAGCCATTTTATTTCTCGGTTCCCCATGTTTTATTCACCGATTCCCCCCAGACCTAATAGACTATACTATACCAAATCATATAAGGAGCATATTGATGAAAAAAGCAATTAGCATTCTTCTGGCAGCAGCCCTGACCGCAGCTGCCCTAACCGGCTGTTCAAAATCATCCGGCAGTGCATCCTCCGGCAACACCCCGTTGGTCCTCAACGAAGTGGCCCATTCCATCTTCTACGCCCCCCAATACGCAGCCATTGAGCTGGGATATTTTGAGGACGAGGGCATCGACCTGACCCTTGTAAACGGAGCTGGTGCTGATAAGGTAATGACCGCCCTTATCTCCGGCGACGCCCAAATCGGTTTTATGGGTTCCGAGGCCAGCATCTACGTATACCAGGAGGGTTCTCAGGACTATGCTGTGAACTTCGCCCAGCTGACACAGCGGGCAGGCAACTTCCTGGTGGGACGTCAGCCTGAGGACAATTTTAAATGGGAAAACCTGAAGGGCAAGAAGGTCCTCGGCGGACGCGCAGGCGGCATGCCTCAGATGGTCTTCGAGTATATCCTAAAGAAACACGGCATGGACCCAAAGACAGACCTTTCCATTGACCAGAGCATCAATTTCGGGCTGACCGCAGCCGCCTTTACCAGCAATGACGCGGACTATACCGTGGAATTTGAACCTTTTGCAACCACTCTGGAGAGCGAAGGCAGCGGGTACGTGGTAGCCTCTCTTGGAACAGAATCCGGATATGTCCCTTACACTGCTTACTGTGCCAGGAAGAGCTATGTGGAGCAAAACCCGGAAATCATTCAGAAGTTTACTAATGCCATCCAGAAGGGCATGGACTACGTAAACTCCCATTCCGCCGAGGAAATTGCCAAAACCATCCAGCCCCAGTTCAAGGAAACACCGGTGGATAAACTCGCTGTCATCGTAGGCCGTTATAAGGACCAGGATACCTGGAAGGATGACACCGTATTCGAGAAAGAAAGCTTTGAGCTTCTGGAAAACATCCTGGAAGAGGCAGGTGAACTGTCGGCACGGGTTCCCTATGAGGACCTTGTTACCACACAGTTTTCTGAGCAGGCAGCGAAATAGCCTCCGCTTTACTCACGCAGTGCACTTCAATTCCCACTAACTATAAACAGCCGGCTTATAAACTGTTACCTGCCAAATGCAGTACAGTATATAATCCGGCCTGTTTCATTTAGTTCACCTGTTTCATTCAGTTCAACTGCTCCGCCTGCCACTCTTCCACGCCCCACCGCCCGTCCACGCCGCCCTACCACTCTTCCCTGTACTTCTCCTGATACAAATACAGCCATGGCGTATTCACCGGCAATGCCGCGAACTCATCCCTGTGATACTCCTGTACCTTCCCGCCCCGGCGCACCCGCAGGAGCCGGTCCGCCAGAGCCAGAGAATCTGCCAGGTTCACTGCCATAATCACCACAGGAATCCCCTTATTTAAAAACCGTTCCAGCAGCTCCATGATATGGATGCGCAGGGCTACCTCCGCACTCTTAAAGGGCTGCACACAGAACACGACTTTAGGATTCTGAAGGTAAATGCGGGTATATATGAGGTCGTATTTCTGCCATTCCGTCAGACGGTCCACAGGCAGGTCAAATACCTCCTCCCCCAAAAGTTCAGCATATTCCTGGCGCAGGCTTTTCTTAACGCGCTTGCTTCCCCACACGCCTCTGACCCGGTGGTCCAGAGTAAAACAAGGGTTATCCAGATAGCTCAGGTTGGAAAACAGCATGGAATGTACCGGCAGTTCCTGAATCATGCAGTTATCCAAATCCTGCATCACCAGACATTCTCCCCTTGCAACTGAAAACGCAGGTTCTCCCTCTGCCTGAAACACAATCTGGTTTTCCTCCGGCCTTGGCCTCTGGTTCATCTGCTCCCGCACATGACGGTCAAAGTCCTCGGTGCAGTGCAGAAAAAACGGGTCCGGCGCTTTATCCTTTGCCTGGAAGCATTTTATAATCTGTCCGTTCAGCATAAGGGCCGTCCGACCACATATCTGACGCGCTTCCTCGAAATGAGCGGCTATGTAGAGAAAAGACATGCCCTTTTTCGCGTAGTGATGCAGGATTCCGCTCAGCTGCTCCAGCTCCGCGTCGCTTATGAAGGTGCTTATGTCCTCCAGCACCACCAGATGATTGCCTGCCACCACTGCCTTTAACAGCTCCACCACAAATCGTTCAAAGTTAGTGAGCTCCTCCACATAAGCGTCGGCCGGAATCTCCACTCCGATATCCTCCATGAAGGGCTTTAACTGTTCCCTCAGTATATAAGGCTGCATCAGCCGCTTCCTGAATCCGGGACGGAGCACGAAAATATTGTCGGCCACAGTCAGTCCCTCCGCCAGACAGCTCCGGTTGCGAATCACGCTGACACGGTTCATGGCAGTTTGATTTATGGCGGTTTGGTTCATGATGGTATGGTTCATACCTGTACATGGAAAACGCCAGTCGTTTACCAGCCTTTCCTTATAATACACATAGCCGTAATGCAGGGGAAGGTTTTGCTGCAGCAGACGAACCAGGGCAGACAGCCCCAGGTGGTTTATCGGCACCAGACCCAGTATCTCGCCTGCCCAGATTGTCATGCTGAAATTCTCCAGCAGGGCCACTCCCTGTTCCCGGTAAGTCACCCGCTCCATGCGAAGTATCTCTTCCCTCATTTTAATGCCTCTTTGTTCTTCAAGTCCCTGTCATTGGTAATGGCAGGCAAATTGATTTCCACATCTGTCCCAACTCCCGGCATGGAGAATACATGAAGCCCGTATTCCTCTCCAAAGAGCAGGTGAATCCGGTTGTTTACATTTATAAGGGCTATGCCGCCCCGAGTCTCTGAACCCTGGGACGCAAATGCCTGACCGCTCTTTCCCAGCCGATCGTCCATCCTGGACAATACCTCCTCATCCATCCCCACCCCGTCGTCAGAAATGCGTATCAGCAGCCGTTGTCCGCTCCGTTCCAGATGGATGGACAGGTGGCCTGTGCCTATCTTGCACTCCGTTCCATGGATAATGCTGTTCTCCAGGATAGGCTGCATGGTCAGCTTCGGCAGCCGGCAGCCATATATCTCCTCCCTGTCCTCCGGATCGCATTCTATGGACAGGCTCAGCCGTGAACCGAACCGGTACTGCTGTATCCGGAAATAGGTCCTGCAGTTCTCCAGCTCCTCCTCCACGGAAACCAGGTTTTCCACCTTGCTGATGGTGTAGCGGAAGAATGTGGCCAGAGCCTCCGTCATATCCGCTACGCTGGTAAGCCCTGCAATCAAAGCCTCGCTGCGGATGCTCTCCAGGATATTATACAGGAAATGGGGGTTAATCTGGTTCTGGAGCGCCAGATACTGGGCCTGCCGCTTGTTAAGCTTAAGCAGTTCCGATGAATCCATAATTTTCATCATATGCTCCAGCATCCGGTACACCATGGGAGTCGGGACCAACTGGCACAAGTCAGTCAGGTCGGTGGTGGTATATCCCTCCAGGAACAGGTGCATGGTCCGTTCCAACCGGAGGTAGGGCCTGAGTATCCATTTACTGAAAACCCATATGCAAATAAGCAGCAGCGCAGCGCCCATAACGCCGGGCCACAAGGGTGCATTTCCCCGGAACGCCTGGACCAGGCAGGCCGCAGTCTGAAACATCGCTAAACACAGGGCGGCAATAAGCAGCGCAATAACCCGCACCGAAAGATATCTGAACCTGTTTTGTTCCATTTCCCCGCCTCCCTCCTGTTCCCTTTATCCATACAGTTTCCGGTATTCCACCGGATTCAGTCCCGTGGCCTTGTGGAAGGTATGGGTAAAATGCTTCCTGTCACTGTACCCCACCTTCTCACATATCTCCGCAATGGGAATACTGGTCTCGTGAAGCAATGTCTTAGCTTCCTCAATCCTTACCCTGGTAAGGTATTTAGCAAATCCTTCCCCTGTCTCACGCTTGAACAGCATACTGAAATAATTGACGCTGAAACCGATATCCTCGCACACGGTCTCCAGGGTAATGGGTTCGTCAAAATGCTGCATCACATACTGTTTGGCAATGCGAATCGGTCTTGCGGCCTCGCTGCTTCGCAGCTCCCTGGCCTCAGACAGCAGCCTTTCCTGGATTCGGGCCAGCTGGCCGAAAAGCTCTCCCGCTGTCCTGCACTGGCTGCAGCCGTTCACAAATTCCTGCTGGATTTCCTCCACATTGCTCAGGGCTGTGCGGGCGATGAAGAGGCGGCCTGCTGACAGCACCAGCTCCAGTATCTCCCCGCCGCATATACGATCCAGCCCCAGGGCCTCTGTCTCCAGCATACGGCAGGCCTCCCCTGCCTCTGCTGTACTCAGGCTGTCCACGGTGTGCTCCATCATCTTTATGTATTTATCCAGCAGGTTCTGCTTTTCTATGCCGGAGCCCGGCGGCACTGTATCCAGCAGTCTTCCGGTTCCCTGAATCAGGCGCTCTGTCATGGCGTTCCTGGCTGATTCCAGGGATAAGGGCATTTTCTCCGGAGCATCCACGGCAATTCCCAGTGAGACGGAAAATTCAAAGGGGCCCAGCAGACTTCTCTTTACTTCCAGGTGATTCAGGCACTCCCTCAGTCCTCTGCGCACCTCATCCTTTTTAGCCGGGTCGTAATTCATGACGCCGCAGCCGGTGAAGGACTGGAAATGCAGCAGCATGTCATGGCAGACCGGGGCCAGGGAGTTGCTGAATATATCCTTTATTTTCTCCTGCATGACCTCCAGGCCGCTGCGGCTGACCTGGCCACTGCCGCCGTCAATTTTTACCATGAACACCTGGTACATGCCGCCGTATGTCTCCACATGGTAGGTGTCCCTCAGAGCTTCCGCCGTCAATTCTGTGGGATTCGTTATCAAATCCTTTACCAGACTCTCCCGTATGCGGCTTAAATCCTTTTGGCTGTTCTGATGCTGCCTGCTGATGGTTCCATTGTCTCCAGCCTGGATTCACATTTTTCCCTGATTTTTTCCAGCGTCTCCATCAGCTCCGCCTGTTTGATGGGCTTTAACAGATAGTAGCCGGCCCCATACTTCATGGCGCTCTGGGCATACTCAAAATGGGCATAGCCGCTGATGATTACCACTTCCAGGTCCGGCATGATTTGTTTCGCGCTCCGTATCAGCTCCAGCCCGTCGCAGCCAGGCATACGTATGTCTGTAATCAGTATGTCGGGATGCCTGGACTGCACCAGTTCCAGCGCCTCCAGGCCGTTCTCCGCCATGGCCACCACCTCCATGCCCAGTGAATCCCAGTCCGCCAGCGTCTGCACCAGCCTGCATATCAGGCGCTCATCGTCCGCTATTATTACCTTTAACATATACCACTCCCCCTAAGACAGCCTTCCAGGTTATACCCGCGACCTTTCTCTGACCTTAATCATAACATGCCCAATTTTACATTTCAACAAGAACGCCGTTCCTCAGAGCGGCGTTCCTGTCATATCCATTATTGATGATTCCTTACTTCTTCAATACAGACACTCCTGTATCCGTCACAGCTCCTCCTAAAGCTTCTCCTTCCAGAGCCTTCACACATGCTTCCACACCCTTTGAGCCCATAACATCCGGGTTCTGGGCCATGATGCACAGCAGGTATCCGTCGTCAATCAGGCCCAGGATTGCATCGGACTTGTCAAATCCAACGCCGATGATTCCGTCTTTGCCGGATGCCTTGATTGCGTTGCCGGCCCCTGTGGTGGAACCTTCATTGCAGCCGAAAATGCCCACAACGCCCTGGGTGATATAGTTTTCCGCAATGCTCTGTGATTTGGCCGCATCGCCTTCGCCGTACTGTGTCTCTAACAGGGTGAAGCCGCTTCCCTCAAATGCGGAACGGAATCCTTCCTCGCGCATAACGCAGGAATCGGTTGCAGCGTTTACATTGATGATGCCGATGGAACCGGATGTCACCCCTGCGTCCTTCAGGGCCTTAAGCATTTCCCCACCTGCTGCCTTGCCTGCCGCCTTGTTATCCGTGGAGAAGGTTGCCTCTGCTTCCACGTTGGCCGGGGAGTCTACATATACGATTTTTACGCCTGAGGACTGCGCCTCCTTTAATGCAGACGAGATGGCATCCGGACCGTTGGCTGCCACGATGATGGCCTTGGCGCCTGCGGACACCGCATTGTTCACACACTCAATCTGCTGCGCGTCATCCTTGGTGTTGGGAGCCATAAACTGGACCGTTACGCCCAGCTCCTTTGCAGCCTTCTGCGCGCCCTCGTTCAGGGTCACCCAATGCTGGTCAATGGAATCCATGGTAATCAGGGCAACCATGGTGTCGGAACCAGCTGCCGGCGCTTCTGTCTTTGCTGCTTCTGCCGATGCCTGCGCTGCGGTGGAGGCTGATACATCCTCAGTCTTGCTGCCGCACCCGGTAATAAGAGACGCGGCACCTTCACATTCATTTTATATTAGCGTCAGGGAAGCTGGCCCGTGACGTCTAATTCCATAAAATTTCTAAACCTTTTTTTCCGCTGCCGGACGTTTCCGTATGAGCATTCCCTTCCGGAGCACCACGTCCAGAAGCACTGCGAATACCACGATAATACCTATGACAAGGCGCTGGATTCCTACCTGTACCCCAATCATGTTAAGTCCGTTTTCCAGGGTCTGCCATACAGCCGCACCCGCAAAGGTCCCCAGCAGGATTCCCGTTCCTCCCAGCGGCGAGATACCGCCGATGACGCCGGCTTCCACTGCGTACATCTCATACATATTGCCTGCTTCCATATTGCCCATATTGGCCTGGCCGCAGAGAATCAGACCTACCACGAAGGAACAGAAGGCACTGACCAGATATGTCTTTGTGACTGTCGCCATCACACTGACACCGGAGAGCTTGGCCGCCTCCGCATTGGAGCCAATGGCGTAAATATGGCGTCCGGTCCTGGTCTTGGAGAGCAGAAAAAAGAATGCGATAAACAGTACCAGGGCAATCCAGAAGGTATTAAACACCCCCGCTGTCTTTCCATAGTAAAAAAATGCCTGGAACCTATCTGCCGCTTCCTTGCCTATGCCTGAACTGATGGCATCCGTGTTGCGGTTCCCATTTACCATATAAGCCACGCCTCTGGCTACGAACATGGTTCCCAGGGTTGCTATGAACGGGGGAAGCTGGAACTTCCCTACCAGGATACCGTTTACCACGCCGATAGCCAGGCAGCAGACAAGTGTAATCAGTATGGCAGCCATGGGATTGACCCCATGGGTCATAAGGGTTGCTGCTATCATGGCGCTCATGCCCACCACAGAACCAATGGACAAATCAATGTTGCCTGTTATGAGCACATAGCTCTGTCCGATACCGATAATCAGGTACTTTGACATGGAACGGAACAGGTTTGTAACATTTTGTCCTGAAAATACGGTGGGATTAATTGCCCCAAATACTATGTAAATGACAATGAGTCCCGCAAAGGCAGTCATAGCCCCTCTCATGCCCCTTATATTTAAAAACTGTCTGAGGGCTCCCTGATTCTTGTGATTCATACCTTTCTCCTCCTCATTATAAGCACTTAGCGTCAATCTTCTTCTCAAATCTGGTTGCCAGGGTCAGAATGCTGTTCTGGGTGGCCTCCTCTGCCACCAGCTCTCCGGTAATACGGCCGTCACACATGACGACGATTCTGTCAGCGATTCCCATGACCTCCGGCATCTCCGAGGATACAAACATGACAGCAATTCCCTGTTGCTTTAGCTGGTTCATCAGATTATATATTTCTACTTTGGCAGCCACATCAATTCCCCTGGTCGGCTCATCGAATATCACCACCCTGGAATTACGGGCCAGCCATTTTCCAACAACCACCTTCTGCTGGTTGCCGCCGGACAGATTGCCTGCATTCACATCCACATTAGGGGTTTTGACCTTTAAGTCATCCACCACCTTCCGGCACATTTCATCTTCCCTGGACCGGCTTACCACCCCCATCTTGTTGCACAGCAAATCCAGGTTTGGCAGGGCTATATTATGCCGGATACTCAGTTTTGTACATAGTCCGTCCTTTTTCCTGTCCTCAGGGGCCAGCACGATTCCTGCCTGTATGGCATCCTCGGGCTTGTGAATGGCCACCTCTCTTCCGTCCAGGAAAATCTGTCCGCTCTCCTTGGCATCAATGCCGAATATAGCCCTGGTGGTCTCGGTCCTGCCCGCTCCCATCAGTCCAGCAAATCCCAATGTTGGCAATTATCTCATCCAGGGTTGTGTCCCGGAAATTCATAGAGGTTATGTACTGACCGTCCCGCATTATGGTCACACGGTCCACAATGGACTGAAGCTCCTCCAGCCGGTGGGAAATGTACACGATGCCGCATCCCTTTTCCCTCAGGTTATGGATGATTCGAAATAAGTCCTCTATCTCCCTGGCTGTCAGGGCGGAAGTGGGTTCATCCATAATCAGGATTTTCGCATGGGTGGACAGTGCCTTGGCTATCTCCACCATCTGCTGCTTGGACACAGGCAGATCCCCCACCACCTGGTGCGGATCCATATCAATTTTCAGCTCATCCAGAATCTTTCTGGCTTCCTCCTCCATCTCCTTGTTTGACAGAACCATGTCCTTTACCTTCTCGCGTCCCAGGAACATGTTTTCTGTCACCGACAGATGCCTGCACATGTTCAACTCCTGATGGATGATTGCCACTCCGGCTTCCTGGGCCTGCTTCGGGTTCATATCCCCGTACTCCCTGCCGAATATCTCCACTTTCCCTTCATCCCTTGTGTAGACACCGCTGAGCACCTTCATCAATGTACTTTTTCCTGCACCATTTTCTCCCAGAAGCGCCATGACTTCCCCTGAACGCAGTTCAAAACGCACATGGTCCAATGCCTTGACTCCTGGAAAGCTCTTACAGATATTCTCCATGGAAACAATTGTATCGTTCATTCTCAGCCACCTGTCCTTCTTCATAATCCATTGTCTGACTTTTATCTATGATTCTATTATACCAATCTTCAGTTTCACAAATAAGGGGGGCTTTTTCCTAATTAGGGGGACATTTTTATGCATTTTTATAGAATTACAGAAACGAGACGCAGAATTGTTTGTTATATACACCGTATTATTTTTATTATTGCTTGATATAATTAGTACTTTTTCCATCTCTTAAAAAAGGCCGCCCTCCCCAGGAAGACAGCCTTCTAATCCCCATACAATTACCCCCTACCGCCGGTTCAGCCTCCAAGCTCCCACAAGCTTCTTCAAATAATCCATATACCCCGCTTCCCGTATACTTCCGTTCGTCAGCACATTAACCTCTCCCAGCTTTTTGCCGCCCAGAGAATATTCCAGCACGCCTGCCTTCTGCCCCGGTTCCACCGGAGCGGGTATGGATTCCAGAAGCACCAGCTTCTTCTCGATGGCTCCCAAATCCTCACCCTTAAGGCTCAGGTAGGAAAATGTTCCCTCGTAGGTCAGCCCTACCTCATCCTCCACGCCTCCTGTAACCGGCATCCGGGGCAGCGGCAGATGTTCCTTGTCTTCATAGAGCTTGCAGTTTGCATAACCATGGTTGAGAAGGGTCTGGGCGTCTGCAAATCTGGTCTTGAAATCCGGCGCAGCCATGATGGCAGCGATAAGACGCACCCCATCCTTTTCCGCTGTGGCCGACAGACAGTACTTTGCAATGGATGTGGACCCCGTCTTAAGGCCCGTAACCGTAAAATTAGTTGCCATCTTAAGCAGCTTATTTGTGTTGGACAGGCCGAATTCCTTTGTTCCCTGCTTTGTGACATGTGTTATATTCTCCATCCATATGGTGGAATAGTTATGTATCTGAGGATATTTATTAATCAGCTCGCGGCTCATGACGGCAATGTCCCTGGCCGTGGTGTAATGGTCCGCGGATTCCGTAAGACCGCAGCAGTCCACGAAATGGGTATTGGCCATGCCAAGGCCGGCTGCCCTTTCATTCATCATCCGCACAAACTCCTCCTCGCTGCCCGCTATGTACTCCGCCATGGCCACAGACGCGTCATTGCCGGATGCAATGACAATGCATTTAATCAAAGTCTCCACGGTCTGTTTCTCGCCTTCCTCCAGAAACACCTGGGAACCTCCCATGGATTTGGCATGAGCGCTGGTGACCACCTCGTCCGTCAGCTGAATCTTCCCGGACTGAAGGGCATCGAAAATCAATATCAGTGTCATAACCTTGGTAACACTGGCCGGGCTGCGCTTTTCATCTGCACCCTTTTCATAGATTACCTGTCCGGTGGACGCTTCCATTAGAATAGCCGACGGGGCGGCTATCTGGACTGCTGTCTGGTTCTGGTCCGCAGGCGCCTCCGCCGCCTGCACATCCCCTCCTGTCCATCCTTCATCCTGTCCATAGAGGCTGCTCCCTGATACCTCTGCTCCCACGGGGATGGCGATTTCCGGCTCCTGGCCCAGGGCGGCAATCCCGGGATAGGAGACCAGTATTGCTGCTGAGCATAATATCGCTGCAATCCGTCTCATATTTTCCTCCAATAAAATCATCTGCTACTAATTGTATGGGAGTGGACAGACAGCTTATGCCCGCAAAACCTTGATTTTTACCGCAAAAAAATGCAGCGGGCCGTGATTATACCGGAGCCTGCCGCCTTTTTCCTATCTTATTTTCCTACCTTATTATAATTATACTTCCTTCAGGGCCTGTCTTAAGTCCTCTGCCATCTTCTCGTACTCAGGGTCTGTAAGCATGGTCCTTCCGCTGTTCATCTCAAAGGTGCCGCCCCATTCTTCACCGCCCTCATACTTGGGGACAATGTGAAAGTGCAGGTGATGTCCTGTGTCGCCGTAAGCACCGTAATTTACCTTGTCCGGCCGGAACACCTTGTGTACGGCGCGGGCTGCCTGGGCCACCTCTGCAAAGTAATCATTCCTCTCCTCGTCGGTCAGGTCGATGAGCTCGCTGACATGCTTCTTATGAGCCAGAATAACTCTGCCCTTCTTACTCTGCTCCTTAAATACATAGAGAAAGCCTGTCTTCATCTCACACACAGGATAACCGAACTTAGCCACCAGTTCGCCCTGCATACAATACGCGCAATTAGGATCCTTTACCATATCTTCCATGTTCCTGTTCTCCTTTATATTTATTCATATCAACTTAAACATACCACGGAACAAGATGAATTTCAATTCCAATATTTGTTTTTTCTTTCATAGTACCCTCTTCACGGAATCTATGCTATAATAAATAAGCAAGTACCAGATACAGGAGAATTTCTATGAGCAGAGCAGATTTCAGACGCAGGCAGTCCCGCAGGCGCAGGCAGAAGCTTGCACGGATGTCACGGCATCTTCCTACATTTATTTTATTATTAGCAATCACTGTACTGGCAGGAGGCGGCATTTTCGCCCTCTACCGGTTTGTTTTAGCGAAACAGCCGGACGGAACGGTCCAGGTCATTGCCTCATCAGGGCAAAACGGCTCCCCTAATCCGAACGGGAACAGCCCTTCCGCTGGTGGGGCTTCCGGCGGCAATTTTGGCGGAAGCTCCGGCAATAGCTCCTCCGGGGCTTCCGGAGACAGTTCCTCCGGCCCATCGGACCAGCCTTCCGCGGAAGCTCCCCAGGACGACATTTCCCGGCTCATAGCCCAGGCTGACCGCATCGCCATGGGTTATGATTACGATAAGGCCGCAGAGCTTATCAACTCCAGCGGCCTGGATTTGGAGGACTCCCGCATGAAGGAGGCTCTGGCGCGGTATGAATCACAGAAGGCCGCCCTGGTTCCCGCCGATATGAACGCTGTCACCCACATTTTCTTCCACTCCCTTATCATGGATACCTCCAAGGCCTTTGACGGGGACTCGGACAGCGCCAACTATAATTCCGTCATGACCACCAAGGATGAATTTCTTAAGATACTGGAGGATATGTACCAGAAGGGCTATGTGCTGGTCCGCATCCACGATGTGGCCTACGAGGCGCCTGATGAGAACGGAAACGTCCGCTTTGTAAAGGGCAGCGTCATGCTCCCGGAGGGAAAGAAGCCCTTTGTCATGTCCCAGGATGATGTCTGCTACTATCCCTACATGGACGGGGACGGGTTTGCCAAACGGGTGGTGATTGGAGAGGACGGAAAGCCCACCTGCGAGATGGTCATGGACGACGGCACCACATCCACCGGCTCCTATGATTTGATTCCGCTTTTGGAGGACTTCATACAGGAACACCCCGACTTTTCCTACAAAGGCGCAAGGGCCATTATCGCATTTACCGGCTATGAGGGCATACTGGGGTATCGAACTGCATCCTCCTATCAGAACAGCCCCACCTATGAGGCCGACCGTGAACAGGCAGCCAGGGTGGCCCAGTGTCTGAAGGATAATGGCTGGGAGCTGGCTTCCCACAGCTGGGGCCACCTGCACCTGGGCGTGGCGGATGGCCCGCAGGCCGGATTTGCCATTGATGAGGAGCGTTTCCGAACCGATACGGACAAATGGGAGGCCGAGGTGGAATCCCTCATAGGTCCCACCGATATCATCCTCTATCCTTATGGCAACGACATTGCCGACTGGCGTCCTTACCATCAGGACAATCCCCGCTTTGCCTACCTGGAATCCAAGGGATTCCGCTATTTCTGCAATGTGGATGCCAGCAAGCCCTACTGGACCCAGATGGGTACAAACTACTTCCGCATGGCCAGAAGGAACCTGGACGGCTACCGCCTGTATGAGGATCTCATCCAGACAGACCCGGCCAGGAAACGCCTGACTGATTTGTTTGACGCCGCCCAGGTGTTTGACCCAGCCAGGCCCACGCCGGTAAGCTGGAGCTACCAGAAGTAACGTCTTACGGCTCCCGTTCATATTGTTATCACGCAGGCTTCCTGCCGCGGTCAAGCGGCAGGGGCCTGTTTTCTTTTTTCCTGCTCCGGGCGAACGGTTTCCCGTTGTCTACATATAATAAATCAAGGAATTGATTTCTAATTGAAAGGAGCTTCTTCATGATTCCCAAACTGGAAGTAGACGGGGTCAGCTATTCCTACCATTCACTGGATGGTGAGACGCTGGCCCTTGACCATATATCATTTGATGTATCCCCCGGGGAATTCCTGGCTATCGTGGGGCCCTCCGGATGCGGCAAGTCCACCCTTCTGTCCATGCTGTGCGGACTGACACAGCCCGAGGGAGGCACCATCAGCATAGACGGCATCCCCCTGACCAAATCTCCCTCTGCCATTGGATACATGCTGCAGAAGGATCATTTATTTGAATGGAGAAATATTTTCTCAAATATATCCCTTGGCCTTGAAATTCAAAAGCGGTTGGACGAACCTGCCAGGCAGGAACTGCTGGAAATGATGGCGGCCTACGGTCTGGCAGGCTTTGAATACGCAAAACCCTCGGAGCTGTCCGGCGGCATGCGCCAGAGAGCGGCCCTCATACGGACACTGGCCCTTAAGCCGGACCTTCTTCTCCTGGACGAACCATTTTCAGCCCTGGATTACCAGACCCGGCTGTCTGTGTGCGACGACATCAGCTCCATCATCCGTCAGACGCACAAAACCGCCATACTGGTGACCCACGACCTGTCTGAGGCCATCAGCGTGGCTGACCGCATACTGATCCTGTCCCCCCGTCCCGGCCGTGTCAGGAAAATTCTGTCCATTGATTTTCCTAAAATGTGCACCCGCTCCCTGGACCGCAGGAACTGCCCGGAATTTTCCACTTACTTTAATATGGTATGGAAGGAGTTAAAGACATATGAATAGAGATAAACAGCCTGTATCAGCCTGCAATATGTCCGTGGCCCAGCAGGAGTATGTGGCCCGAGAAATACAGCGCCACCGCCAGGTGACCATATGCCGCGTCATGCTGCTGGTCCTTCTCCTGGCGCTGTGGGAACTGGCGGCCGACATGCACTGGATTGACAGCTTCATTTTCAGCTCCCCTGTGATGATTGCCAAATGCCTGGTTTCCATGGCAAAGGACGGAAGCCTGTTCCTCCACACAGGGGTAACTCTTATGGAAACCCTTATCAGCTTTGCCGTGTGCACAGTCTTTGGCCTGGCATGCGCCCTGCTTCTGTGGTCCGGCAAAAGCGTGGCACAGGTGCTGGAGCCCTTCCTTGTCCTGTTAAACAGCCTCCCCAAATCCGCCCTGGCCCCTCTTTTGATTGTGTGGCTGGGCAATAACATGCGGACCATTGTGGTGGCTGCCGTGTCCGTGGCTGTATTTGGTTCCATTCTGACCTTATACACAGGCTTTTCCCAGATGGATACGGAACAGATCAAGCTGATTTACTCCCTGGGAGGCGGACGAAAGGATGTGCTCCTGAAGGTTCTGCTGCCCGGTTCCCTTCCCCTTGTTATAAGCAATATGAAGGTGAACATCGGACTGTGTCTGGTGGGCGTGATTATAGGTGAATTCCTGAGCGCCAAGGCCGGGCTGGGATATCTGATTACCTATGGTTCCCAGACCTTTGCCATGACCATGGTGGTGACTTCTATTGTGATCCTCTGCATTGTGTCGGGAGTGTTGTATCAGATTATCGCGTATGCGGAGATGAGAATAAAAAAGAGATAGTGAGTAAAACCCGTCTCTGAACTGAATATGTAAGGGACAGGAGGTTACGGCAAACCTTCCTGTCCCTTACAGCTTAATTTTTCACTCCCTTTTGCACTCCCTTGCTGTTTGAAGCAGCCTATCCCGCGTTTTCCGCCGCAAACTGGCTGTTATACAAGGCTGCATAGCAGCCGCCCTTTGCCAGGAGCTCTTATCCGTGGGCGTGGGCTGCCCTGGCAGCGGCGGTGACCTCCTGGTCAGTGGCCGTCTATGGTAATGCTCCCTCCGTTTACATCGTAAAAACGGAGAATCAGATTTACCAGCGTTGTCTTTCCTGCCCCAATGGGCCCTACCATTACAATCTTGTCGCCCGCGTGTACATGCAGGTCCAAATCATGGATCAGGGTCCTTCCCTCCGTATAACCAAAACGCACATGGCTGAAATCCACATTTCCTTCCCGGCTTTCCGGGAATTGAGGTTTCTCCGATTCCGGCACCTCCTCTTTCGCATCCAAAAACTCAAATACCCTTTGGGCCGCAGCCATGGTGGCCTGCATGATGCTTGCAATGTTGGTTACCTGGTTGATGGGCTGGGAGAACTGGCGCAGATACTGGATGAAGGACTGAATCATACCTATGCTCAGCCTGCCGTTGATGCAGAGCCATCCTCTGACAACCGCCACTCCCACATAGCCGATATTGGTCAGCGCCTGCGTTAAGGGCATGATGATACTGGACGAAAACTGCGCTTTCCATCCGTTGTCGTAGAGTCGGTTGTTGATGCCCTCAAAAGTCCCCATGATGTCCTCCTCTTTTCCAAAGGCGGCAATCACGTTCTGTCCGTTGTACATCTCCTCCACATACCCTGTAAGATCCCCCAGCGCGGACTGCTGTCCCTGGAAATACCGCTGGGAATGTTTTACCACCTTCATGCTCACCAGGCCGCAAACCGGGATGACGCAAATTCCAATCAGGGTCAGGACAGGGCTGACCACCAGCATCATTACGAATATGAATACCATGGTACAGACCGCTGTGATAACCTGGCTGATACTCTGCTGAAGGGAGGTATCTATGGTGTCCACATCATTGGTGACGCGGCTTAACAATTCTGTACCTGCGTAATGTCATTGTTGGTGCGCGTAATCAAAGACGCGGTTGAAAATGTGTCAATCTCCGCCTGGGAGAAATATTCCACCTTTGTGAAAATCCTGCTCCTCACATTCCGCCCTAAGCCCAGCGCGATTCTGGAGGCAAAAAAGCCTGTGATAATATTGCATACCATTCCCAGAACGGCGATTCCCAGCATGATGAGGCCGGTGTGAAGAATGTAATTCATATCCTTATCCGCGATTCCCCTGTTGATGATATCCGACAGATAGGCGGGAAGCCCCAGCGTGGCTCCCACTCCGGCCGCCACACTGACCAGCACGCATAGAAGTTCCAGACGCCGGCAAAGCATGGAACAGTTTCCTTTTGTCACTATCAATACAGCCGTTAAAAATAAAGTGGAGTTTTATTAAATATATATAAACATTCAATAAATTGATGGGACTTACCTTATATTTTTTGAAATTAACTGCATAATTATTCTGCAAGCAAAGAAAAATTTCAGGCCGCTGATACCTCTAATCCGGGATATCAACGGCCTGCTTCACACCTTAATCCGCTCCGCAACCTCGTTTCCGATTGCAAGACGTATATTGTTCATTCCGATTATCATGCTGTCCCTTCCATGCTGGAACACATTGATGGTACTTCCCTCCCTGATGTCATGCTGATGCATGAACTCCATGACCTGGGGATTGCCGAACATCCATTTAATCGTACAGACAGCTCCTGCCTTAACCTCTGACAATGACTGCATAACCACACCTCCGTTACCGTTTGCGTTCATACCAAGTATGAGCAAAATGGCCCTTTATCATGCCGGTCCTTTTATTTACTTATATTGTAAACATCCGGAGGGCTGTTAGTCAACGGCAATGTGGGTTAGGCTTTTTTAATCTTTTATCTCCATTATCCTCTAGTCCTCCGGGTCCGTAAATCCCATCAGCCTGCACACGATAAAGCCGGCCGCGTAGGAAGCGAACAGACCTACGAAATACAGCGGGAACCGGGTGGTAATGAACGCCAGAGGAATACCTGACAGCTCAGGGACCTTGGCCGCCACCTTCATCACTGCCATGACGCTTCCGCCGATTCCGCCGCCAATGCAGGATGCTATGAACGGCTTTCCAAGAGGAATGGTACAGCCCCACATCAGGGGTTCCCCTATTCCCAGCATTCCCACGGGAAGCGCATTCTTAATGGTCTTTTTCAGTCTCTGGTTCTTTGTCTTTAAATATACGTAAAACGCAGCTCCCACCTGTCCCGCTCCGGCCATACAGGTAACGGGCAGCAGATAGGTGACGCCGAAATCCGCTATAAGCTGGGTGTTGACCGCAATGAGCCCATGGTGCATTCCCGTCATTACCAGGGGCAGATAGATGGCTGAGGTCAGACCGGCCAGCACAGGCACCTTATAGATAATGAAGCTGACAAAGGCTCCAATGGTCTCCGATATGAAGCCGCCGATGGGCTGGAATACCATCAGGCCCACAAAGGTCATGACGCAGACCGTAATCAGCGGCCGCAGGAACATGTCCAGGAAATCCGGTATGACTTTTTGAAGCTGTTTCTCCAGCAGCACTGCCACATAGGCAATAATCAGTACGGATATCACGCCGCCCCGTCCGGGGGTAATGGACACATGGAACAGCTGTACCCCTGCCAGGGATGAACTGTTCAGTATAGAGGCCAGAACAGCACCGATGATGGGACTTCCGCCGAATTCCTTGGATGTATTATACCCCACGATGATGGGCAGGATGGTAAAGACCGAGTAGGCCAGCGCGCTCATTATTTTGCCGAAATCCGTATCCTGAAAGCCCGGGAAAAATACATAGGATGATTCATAGACAGCAACCACCAGTCCGCAGGCAATGAATGCGGGGATGATGGGAATGAAGATATTGGCTATCTTTTTCAGCATATTCTTGCAGGGTACATTGTTTTTTGCCCTGTTTTCCTCTTTCAGGAGAACGGCTTCGTCCACCTCTTCACTTTTAATATGGGTCATGTCACTCATAAGCTGGGCCACTGCCGCCGCAGTGCCGGGGCCCAGCACCAGCTGCACATGACTGCCCTCCTCAATAACCCCCAGTACGCCCTCCAGCTTTTTAAGCTCCTCCCGCTTCATTTTTTCCGGGTCCTTTACGGTCAGCCTGACCCGGGTATAGCAGTTTGCTATGGTCCTGATATTGGATTCGCCCACCAGATTGCAGATTGATTGTGCCAGCTCTTTCTTTGTCATAAGATACCTTCCCCTTTCTTATCTCTTGCCTGTTATACCGTCTTTTTTAGTATCGCCCACTCCTGTACCACTGAAAAACCTGCCTTCTCATAAATCCTTCTGGCAAAATTGGTTTCCGTTACAAAAATCGTCATGTATTCCGCCCCCATGTTCTTAAGCTCCTGACACAGGCTGAAGAACAGTACATTGCCGATTCCCTTTCCCCCGTCAGCCGGGTCCACTGCCAGGGCCGAAAAGAATCCCCGTCCGTTTTTCTCAGGATACACGGTTCCGGCTGTGCCAATCACCCTGCCGTCCCTGTCCTCCACTATGAGAATTTTCTTATGTTCCCGGATTCCGTCCCGGAATTTTTTCAGGAATGACTGGTCCCTCAGACGCCCAAACATTTCCTCATATCCAAAATTTCTGGCGCCGTCAAACCAGGCGACTCTGATTCCCTGCTGCTTAAGCTCCATAATGTGCTTCTGTACGTCCGCCGGAATGTAAAATTTTTCCAGTTGCAGATAATAAGAAACCTCTTTTTGAACCAGCTCATATCCTCTCCTCTGAAAAAATACGTATCCGCGGGAGTCTGTCCTGATTCCAGGCGCCTTGTTGTGCTCGTGGCCTTCCCGGTCTATGTACCAGGACATTTTAACGGGACATTTGTGACTTATTCTTATTTCATGTTTTCCCTGGCCCTTCAGAAATGCCTCCACCCTTTCCAAAAGGCTGCTTCCCACGCCTCTGCCTTCATATTCCTCCTTTACCACCAGAAGGAATATATATCCCGGCGTATTGTCCCGGTTCTGCCCCGGCAGGAATTCCTTCTGGCTGATTGCCGCCGCAAACCCCGCCAGACTGCCGGAATCCGTAAAGGCCAGGATGCATCCCTCCGGGTCAAAATCCGGTTTATCCAAAAGCTCTGCCTTCCATTCTTCCGGTGTATCATAGGCTTTATACCGGATACGCACCGCTTCCTCTTTCCACAGCCGCACCAGCTGCGGAAGCATGGCTTCCTTATACGTCCTGTATTGCATTCCGAACATACCCCCCAGCTCGATTTAATCTTGTCTTTGCGGATTTGGCGCCGCAATGCAGCAGAATCATGGTAATTGCCAGCTTTACGCTTCCCTCCGCCTCCTCCAGACAGTCCCTGGCCTCTTCCCTGGTGCATCCCGTGGCTGTCATGACAATATTTTCCGCCCTTGTAATCAGCTTCATATTTGTCTGCACAACATCCACCATCAGGTTCTGGTAAACCTTGCCGATTCCCACCATGCTTCCCGTGGATATCATGTTCAGAACCATCTTCTGGGCCGTTCCGGCCTTCAGCCTGGTGGAGCCAGTAAGGACCTCCGGGCCCGGCACCGGTTCAATGGCCAAATCTGCCTCCTTTCCTATCTCAGAATCCCGGTTGCAGGACACTGCCACGGTCCTGCATCCAGTTTTTTTGGCATACCGGAGGCCGTATATCACGTAAGGCGTCCTTCCGCTGGCCGCCAGCCCTATGACGATATCCGCCGGGGACAGATGAATCTTTTTTAAGTCTTCCTCACCCAGGGTCTGGCTGTCCTCGGCTCCCTCCACCGCCTTCACAAAGGCAGCGGAGCCGCCGGCCATCAGACCCACCACCACATCCGGCGACACCCCGAAGGTGGGCGGACATTCCACCGCGTCCAGTACCCCCAGCCTTCCGCTGGTACCGGCTCCCATATAGATGATTCTCCCCTTTTGTTTCAGACTGTCCGTACACCAGGCAATGGCCCGGGCAATCTGGGGCAGAACCTCCCCCACAGCTTCCACCGCCTTCCCATCCTCCCGGTTCATGATGGCAACAATTTCCAGAGGGGTCATCTGGTCCAGCCCCATGGTCTCCTTATTCCTGCTTTCCGTTACCAACACTGACAAATCTATCATGGCATTTCCTCCCCTTACAATACGTTTTGGTTTTCATCCGGTCCCTCGGATTTGGCTATATGGGTCTTCCTGAACTGTTCCATGCACTCGTCATACCGCTTATGCACATAGGCCGTGTACAGAATATCTATCATGTTCAGCTGGGATATCCTGGATGACATGGCCCCGCTCCTGAAAATCAGTTCCGTTGCAGCCACTGACAGGTTATAATCAGCCAGACGGACCAGGGGCGACTGCTCAAACCTGGATATGGTGATGACCGGCGCCTCCCTCAGCCTGGCTTCCCTGGCACATACTATCATTTCCTCTGTAAGACCGGAATAGCTGACAATGAGGGCCAGATCGCACCCCCGGATGTTTCTGGCCTGCAGGAGCTGGGCATGCCAGTCATCGCAAATCACACATGGCTTGTTGACACGCAGAAGCTTCAGATACATGTCTCTGGCCACCAGCAGGGAAGAACCAAGCCCGAACAGATACACGGTCTGGCTCCGCTCCAGCAGCTCCACACATTGATTCAGGATTTCCAGATCCACCAGCTTCCTGGTATTGTCAAGGGACACTATGTTCTTATAGGTCACCTTGTTCACCAGCTCCTCCAGGCTGTCGTCCTTCTTTATCTCCTGCTCCATGGGCCGTGTACTCTCCCTGCGCAGGGCTGACTCATACAGCAGCGATTTCTGCAGCTCCTTATAGCCCTCAAACCCCATCTTCCTGCACAGGCGGACAATGGTTGCCGCTGAGGAAAACGTTTTGTCTGCCAGCTGCTTTATGCTGTATCCGGCGGCTTCCTCGGGATTTTCCCTTAAAAATCTGAGGACCCCTTTCTCAGCCCCGCTGGCCTGCGCTGAATATTCCTGTATCCTGACAAGTACACTTTTCATATCAGTTCCTTTCTATGCCTTTATATTACTCTTTTAAACATTTTTGTCAATATTGTCCGACTTTTATGAAAAATTATTTCATATTTTGACTTTTTCACCTTTTATTGCGCGTAAATACTGAAAAGCCGCCGCTTTTTTATTGAGCGGCGGCTGGAGGAATCCGTCAATCCACAAGGTAGTGGACAGTCCCATGAAGAATCCCATCAGCATATTGATGACAGAGGGCGAAGCCCCCACCGCCGCCAGGGCGTTTGTATTGACAAAATTCCCTGCCACATAGGAATCCACGTATTATACTATTGTTGAAAAAAATTTCCTATCAAAAGAGGGATTGAAAACCAGAAAACAGACTTAAAGATAGTGCCGTCAATCATATCCGTATTACCGCTTTGCAAGACAACACCCCATTCCCCAAATATTGCTGGCTGCCATTCCCTGTTACCCGGTCTCTCACTCCGCCACCCCGGCAAGCCTGCGCTCCTTCTTAATGCTCAGAGCGTACATGGCGCCTCCCGCCGCCAGCCAGAACACGGTATACAGGGCCGTTCCCGCCAGCTGGGGCCAGGCAGCGTCCCAGCCGATTCCCTTCAGGTTCACGGCCTTTAACTCCACGGCAATATTGGCGACAGGTGAAAATATCCTGGAAGCAATACTGAGCCATTTGGGCATCAGATAATAGGGAAAAACAAGCCCCGAGGTAAATATAATCAGGTTGCTGCACATCATATACAGCTGTGCGAAGCAGGCCAGCCTTCTGGTAAATGCCCCCAGCATCACGCCAAAGGCCACGGCGGCCAGCATGAAAAGGACTGTGCTGAACAGATAGAGCCCTATTTCTCCTCTCAGGGGAATATTCTTATACAAACCCACCACGCACAGGACTGCAAACTGGGCCGCCACGGCGCCGCCTGCCACCACGGCTGTTCTGAGGATTCCGTCTTTTAGTTCCTCCCTCCGCTGTTTTGGCGGAGCCGCGGCCAGGGCTTTCCTCTTCCGTATCATGAGAGGAATAAAAAATGAGATCAGAAAGGTCTGCATGGTGATGGAGGGAACCAGCAGATAGCTCATTTTCCTGATGTAATCGCCCTGTGGTTCATACAAG
>ERZ791765.309-NODE-309-length-59190-cov-8.736062_pt1 | contig 59190 bp, 51 predicted proteins | sample MGYA00509949_ERZ791765 | MGnify/ENA primary metagenome ERZ791765 (study PRJEB30046, sample SAMN00791980) | human gut metagenome | study: EMG produced TPA metagenomics assembly of the A metagenome-wide association study of gut microbiota in type 2...
TTTGCCGTTTCTGTGCATCATTTGTTACGGTTTAGCCGAAGGCTGAACTGTAACGTGTTTGAAGATTGAATAAGGGATTTTATTGACAAGCGGATGGGCAGGAATTATAGTTGGATTAAGTTGCATTCGGATAAGAACATTTGGAATGTTTTTATCCGATTATCAGAATCCATTTTCAGAAAAGAGACTGCCATGAATCATAACACTCAAATTAACACCCGAATCAAACTCGAAAATATTGTCATTCTTTTTATTGTGCTGGCATCGCTGGCTCTGCTGATTCTAAGTTTTCTGCCCTCCCTGCCGGTCTCGGCGGCTGTACGCGTTTCCCTTGAGATGGGAAAAATGGTGCAGAGGGCCTTTTCCATTGTCCTTCTTGCAGTATCCCTGCAGCTGATGAAGCGCAGGAGGGCGGCGTGGTACATAACCATATTCATACTGCTTTTAAATTTTATCCGAGGCTTTTCCGAGTTCCGCCATCCGGCCCGTCTTGTGATTATGGCCGTCGATTTGGTTCTGCTTATCATATTTGTCTGTTTCAGGGAGGATTTCTGCTGTCCTTCCTCAAAACGCTCGAAAAAGGCGGCCGCCGTGTTTCTGCTCCTGTCCCTGGCAGGCATTGCAGCCAATGCGGGGCTTAGCTATCATTATATGAAATTGGGATCTCCGGATAACGCAGGTTCCCTCTGGGACAGCCTGGTGAGCGGTACCGGAATGATTTTTGGAATGGGAGACGGTCTGCAGGGAATGTACGGCAAAACAAAATATGAGATGGCAATTTTCTGGTTCAGCTGGGGATGCATCCTGGCGGCCGTCACCTATGCGGCCAAACCGTGGTTCCAGTCACGCAGAAGCGGAAAATCAGATATCCAGCATGCCAGGACACTCCTTAGCCTGTACAGCCAGAATCCCTGTTCCTATCTGGCTTTGGAGGATGATAAATATCTTTACTTCGGCTCCGGGAGGGATGGCGTGATCCCATATGGTACGGTTGGGGAGACGGTCATCGTGAACGGGGATCCCGTATGCGCAGATGAAGACTTCCCTGCTCTTTTAGAAGAATTTAAGGAGTTCTGCCAAAAGAGCGCCCATAAGCTGTTCTTTCTCAGCGTAACGGACCATTTTCTGGAGGAATACAGGAAACAGGGATTTGGCTGCGTAAAATGCGGTGAGGAAGCCAGATTCCGGCTTTCCGAATATGAGCTGAGCGGAAAAAAGGGCGCAAAGATGCGCATGAATCTTAACCACGCCGCAAAAGCCGGTGTTACGGTACAGGAATACAGGGTGCTGGAACAGAGGGATCCGGTAATTGAACAGGAATTTGAGCGGATTACACAGGAATGGCTGCAGGAGAAGAAAAGCTCCCTGCTGAAATTTACGCTGGGGTCGGTGGGTCTTGATGAGCCCATGGATAAGCGGTATTTTTATGCATTGGATGCTTCCGGGAAGATGGCTGCCTTTATTGTATTTGTCCCGTTTTTAGGAAAAAAAGGATATATGGCAGATGTGACAAGACATGGAAAAGAGGCGCCCGGCGGTGTGATGGAAACAATCATCTATCAGGCATTTCAGATTTTTTGCCAGGAGGGTGTGGAATACGGCAGCCTGGGAGTGGCGCCGCTGGCCGGGCTTGAGGAGAACAGTTCCAACATGGTGGAGAGGCTGCTGCGGTTCGTATACGATCATCTGAATGACTGTTATGGTTTCCGGGATTTATACAGGGCCAAGGAAAAGTACAGTCCCACCGAATGGGTTCCTTCCTATTACGTATATCTTCCAAGGATTCCGACTCCGGATATGTTCTATGCGGTGGCAAGAATACAGAATCCCCGTGGGATGTGGGATTACGCCGTTGCGTTCGTGAAGGGGAGGTTTAAGAAAAAAGAGGCACATCAATGAGCAAGGTCATTTAGAAAATTTTCATATAATGCAAAACCTGAAGTGATTTCCCCGGCGGAAGCGTTTTAAGGAGTGAGGGAGAAGGAAGAGGCGGGCAGAAGGAAAGGAGAGCTTTATATGGGATGTCTGGGCAATATATTATGGTTTCTTTTCGGCGGCGCCATCAGCGGCTTAAGCTGGTGTCTGACGGGCTGCCTCTGGTGCATTACGATCGTCGGGATTCCGGTAGGCGTGCAGTGTTTTAAGCTGGCATCACTCAGCTTCTTTCCCTTCGGGAAGGAAGTGATCTACGGCGGAGGCGCCGGCTCACTCATATTGAATATTATCTGGCTTGTGGTGTCGGGCCTGCCGCTGGCGCTGGAACATCTTGCAATCGGGATTGTTTTATGTGTCACCATAATCGGGATCCCGTTTGGGCTGCAGCAGTTTAAGCTGGCGAAATTGGCTTTGATGCCTTTTGGGACAGAGCTTCATTAGTAAATGAAAAGCAGGCAGATTACGGGGAAGAATCAGGGGCGCGTAATTTACCGGGATAACAGGGATCGGGGCAGAGAAATTTGCTCCGGTCCCTATTGCGATCCTCCGCGGAGCGTGCAGGTTATCGTTTAACAGGAAAAATTTCCTGTTAAAAAAATGCCGTAAAATCAGGGATTTCCCCGTTCTTACGGCATTTCTCAATATATAACAATAATGCGTCTGATAGGAATCGAACCTACGCCTCAGGCTCCGGAGGCCGGCGCTCTATCCACTGAGCTACAGACGCATCTCCATTATTCTACTATATTTTATTTGTCTTGGCAAGGTCTTTTCCATAAGTTTTATTGCTTTTTATTATGGATTTTGCTAGAATAGAGCAGAACAATGCAAGTGATAAACACAGTCCGGCCTTTACTCAGACAGCGGATAAAGCCCCGGGGAAACGGACGGATAGGTGATAGATTGGATAGATTGCTCCGTGCTGCGGTCAACCAAACGGAGCGGAGCAAAGCAGATAACCAAGAAGCAGATAAGCAGATAGGTTCCCGCCCCGCAGGCGGCGGATACAGGAGGATACGGGATGGGAAGAAGCAGGAGAAAGCAGCCCGACGGGCCAAAGAAGCCTGAGAACTCTGACCAGTCTGTGAAAATAAACAGCGCGGACGAGAGGGATACGGACGAGAGGAACAAGCCTGATGCCGGGAAGAATGCAGACGCCGGTAAGAGTGCGGACGCCGGGAAGAATGCGGATGCAGGTAAGAGTGCGGACGCGGGGAAGAATGCGGATGCCGGGAGGAATGCGGATGCCGGGAAGAGTGCGGTAGCCGGGAAGAATGCAGATGCCGGGAAAATGGCGGATACCGGGAAGGTAGTTCAGGAAATAGAAAAAACAATAGAGGAAATTGACCGGATAAGGACGGCTTCTGTTTCGAGGAAAAAGGAGAAGACAGAGCCGAACAAGAAGGAAACACCGATTCAAGCTGAGACGCCGCCGAAAACGGTTCCGGCTAAAGAAAAGCCGAGGAGCAGAAAAGCGTCAAAAGAACAAAGTCAGATATCGAAGGGCCAGAGCCAGGTGCCGGAGCCGGGGGAAATGAAGGCTTCCGCAAAAGAACCGGAATCCGTCCGCCGGCCGGAAGATAAAGAAAAGCGTTCCAGAAGGCAGGGACAGGCCGCCCCGCAGGCCAAGCCGGAGCAGAATAAGGCGTCCAGGGGAAAACAATCTGTCTCAGACAATGAGCTGCGCCGTTATGTGCTGCTGCTCAGCATCCCTCTGATTGCTCTGATCCTGGTGATTGTAGTGCTGGTATCGGGCCGGTTCAGGGATAACACCACGCAGCTTCCGGCCGCCACCACGAAACACGGCGTGGATACGGTCCCGGAAAATGCCGGGATACCGGTTATAGAGCCGGATACGAAAGAGTATTTCCATGACTTTGGAGGCAGTATTCTGTCGCAGGATACGGTTCCCGGAATTAACTGGTTAATGGAACAGTACTTCCTGTCAATTTCCGAATGTGATATGGACACGTTTTTACATCTGTTTACTTCCGGAGATACCAGTGAAGAGGAGCGGTACCGCCAGGAATTTGAAAAACAGAAACAGTATATAGAGAGCTACCAGAACATTTCCTGTTATACAACGCCGGGACTGGAAGAGAACACCTACGCGGCGTACGTTTATTATGAGATAAAATATGCGGGAGTTGAGACTCCGGCCCCAAGTCTTGTCCAGGTCTATGCGGTAGGCGCAGATGACGGCACGTATAAGATTTATGATCAGCAGGTATCGCCGGAGCTTTCAGACTATCTGGAGCAGCTTTCCAGAAATGAGGACGTCAGACTGCTGATTTCCCAGGTGGATCAGCAGATAGAGGAAGCAATGGCGGCGGACCCTGCCCTGAATGAGCGCATTTTATATATGAAGCAGGGCCCTGACTATATGCATGAGGAAGACAACCTGGAGACCGGAGCAGGAGAGAACCAGGAAAGTCAGGAAACTCAGGAAAACAGAGTACAATAAGAATATTTCATAAAATAGAAAAAGAAGAGGCAATAAAATGGATGTAAAAGATTTTTACTATGATTTACCGGAGGAGCTGATCGCCCAGGATCCGCTGGAGGACCGTTCCTCCTCACGTCTTCTGGTGCTTAATAAGGACACGGGGGAAATACAGCACAAAGTATTCCGGGATATTCTGTCGTATCTGAGAAAAGGGGACTGTCTGGTCATCAATGACACAAAGGTAATTCCGGCCCGTCTGATTGGAAGCAAAGAGGGGACCGATGCGAAAATAGAAGTCCTGCTTTTAAAACGCAGGGAAAATGATATCTGGGAGACGCTTGTCAAACCTGGAAAAAAAGCAAAAATCGGTACGGTAATCAATTTCGGGGAAGGTCTTTTAAAAGGCACGGTGGTAGACGTGGTAGAGGAAGGCAACAGGCTGATTCAATTTTCCTACAAAGGAATATTCGAGGAGATTCTGGACGAGCTTGGACAGATGCCACTGCCGCCATATATCACACACCAGCTGCAGGATAAAAACCGTTATCAGACCGTATATGCAAAACATGAGGGCTCCGCAGCCGCCCCGACGGCAGGGCTGCATTTCACAAACGAACTTTTGGGGAAGATCGCGGAAAAAGGGATAGAGATCGCCCATGTGACCCTCCATGTCGGCCTCGGCACCTTCCGCCCGGTGAAAGTAGATAATGTGCTGGAGCATCATATGCATTCCGAATTTTATATTGTGGAGGAAGAAGAGGCCCGTAAAATTAATGATACGAAGAAAAAAGGCGGGCGTGTCATCTGCGTGGGAACTACAAGCTGCCGGACCTTGGAATCAGCCGCAGGGGAGGATGGAATCCTGAAAGCGGGAAGCGGCTGGACCGATATCTTTATTTATCCGGGATACCGTTTTAAGATTCTGGACTGTCTGATTACCAACTTCCATCTGCCGGAATCCACGCTTGTGATGCTGGTTTCCGCACTGGCAGGCCGCGAACACGTGCTGAAAGCCTATGAGGAAGCAATAAAGGAGAGGTACCGTTTCTTCAGCTTCGGGGATGCGATGTTTATTGCATCAAAGCCGGAACAAGATTAGAACGTTGGGAAAAGTGAACGGGGACATCGGGAACGGTGTTCCCGTTTTGACAGATTCCGGGAAGGAGGCAGCATGGATTTCAAGTACCTGCTGGATACGGAGGAATATGATTTTATAAGGAACAATAAACGCCTTGGCCGGCATGTGATCCTGCTGGCGATGGGAGGAAGCTACTCCTACGGTACCAACAATGCGGACAGTGACATCGATATCCGGGGAATCACTTTAAACAGAAAATCAGATCTGATAGGGATGACACAGTTTGAGCAGTATGTGGATGACAAGACCGATACGGTTATTTACGCCTTCAACAAGATGATCAGCCTGCTGCTCAGCTGCAATCCAAATACCTGTGAGCTTCTGGGGATTGAAGAGGGGAAATACCTGTATCTGAATGACATAGGCAGAGAGCTTATAAAGCGCAGGGGGATGTTCCTTTCCAAAAAAGCGATTCAGTCCTTCGGCGGTTACGCGGATCAGCAGCTTCGCAGGCTCCAGAACGCCCTGGCCAGGGATTCCTACGGTCAGAGCGAGAAGGAACGCCATATTTTAGGTTCCGTAAACAGGGCCATGCATACCTTTAAATCGCGATATACAAGGTTTGAGGAGGGCAGTATCCGCCTGTACATCGATCAGTCGGAGCGGCCGGATATGGATACGGAAATTTACATGGATGCCTCACTGACCCATTATCCACTGAGGGATTACAAAGGGCTGTGGGCGGAGATGAACAATATTGTCAAGGAATACCAATACCTTGGAAAGCGAAACAGGAAGAAGGATGACAATCATCTGAACAAGCACGCGATGCATCTGCTGCGCCTCTTTATGATGGCTCTCGATATTCTGGAAAAGGGAGAAATCAATACATACCGCGGAGCGGACCTTCCATTGCTGTTGAGCGTGCGAAACGGGGAATACCAGAGGGAAGACGGAACCTACCGGGATGAATTCTATGAGATTCTGGCAGACTATGAGAAGCGTCTTGATTATGCCGCAAAACATACGATGCTCCCCGACGAACCGGATTACAGGGCGGTGGAGGAATTCGTCATGGAAGTGAATGAAAAGGTGGTCAGAGATGAAATATAAAGACTTTGAGGGGACAATCCAGGCGCTGGTGGACAGGAAGCTGGACGAGATAGAAGAAATGGAGGGGGTGAAAATCCTGCATGCGGTCGAATCGGGCAGCAGGGCCTGGGGCTTTGCCTCCCCCGACAGTGATTATGATGTCAGGTTTGTATATGTAAGGCCAGAACAGTATTATCTGAGACTGGATGAGAAAAAGGATTTTATCAACTGGGAGCTGGATGAGACGCTGGATATCAACGGCTGGGATTTATCGAAGACGCTGCAGCATTTCCATAAATCGAATGCGTCCCTGTATGAGTGGGGCAATTCACCGGTTGTATACAGGACGACGCCGGAATGGGGGGAAATCAAGGCGGTTTCAGAGAGCTTTTTTTCCTGCAAAGCCGGCATGTACCACTATTATGGAACTGCCAGAAAGAATTTTATCGAATATCTTCAGGGGGAGGATGTGAAATATAAAAAATATTTCTATGTCCTTCGTCCGATTCTCGCCTGCAAATGGATTGAAGAGCGGCGCTGTCCGCCTCCGGTCCTGTTCTCGGAGCTTATGGGTTCGGTCCTGGAGGAAGAGATGAAGCCGGCGGTGGACAGACTGATAGAGCTCAAGGTAAAAACACCGGAGTCGACGGCCGGAAGAAAAATAGAAGAGCTGAATGGATATATTGCAGAAAAACTGGATGAATTCAAGGCGAAAACCGCCGCGATGCCGGATGACAGAAAAGAGGGCTGGGATGAGCTTAACAGCCTGTTTATCAGGATGGCGGGGAAAGCCGCGGACGGGGGAGCGTTTGAAAAATATGAATGACAATGCAAAGACAGATAACGGGATCCGTTTGAATAAATATCTGAGCGAGGCGGGGATCTGCTCCCGGCGGGAAGCGGACCGCCTGATTGAAGACGGGAAAGTAACGGTGGACGGCAGGACGGCATCCATGGGGATGAAAGTTTTCACGTCACAGGAAATTACAGTGAACGGAAAAAGGGTGGAAGGGAAAGAACGGCCGGTTCTTCTTGCCGTTAATAAGCCGAGAGGCATTGTCTGTACCACCTCGGACAAGGACAGGGCGGAAAATATCGTGGAATTTTTCAAGTATCCGGTCCGCATTTATCCGGTCGGCCGTCTTGACAAAGACTCGGAGGGCCTGCTTTTGATGACCAACCAGGGAGATCTGGTGAACCGGATCCTGAGGGGCAGATACGGCCATGAAAAGGAATATCTCGTCACGGTGGACCGGCCGGTAACGGAAGCTTTTATCCGACAGATGCGAAACGGCGTGGAGATTCTTGGTACCCGCACGAAACCGTGTGAGGCTGAGATTACGGGAGAACGTTCATTTTCCATTATTCTGACCCAGGGACTGAACCGCCAGATACGGAGGATGTGCGAAGCTCTCGGGTATCAGGTGAAAACTTTGAAACGGGTCCGTATTATGAATGTGAAACTGGGTAATTTAAAAACAGGACAATACCGGGAGTTAACGCCCGCGGAATGGGAAGAACTGCAGAGGACACTATTTATCTAACCGAAATCAACAAATAAAGCGAGGCACATTTTATGGCAGAACAGACTTCAGCAATTGAAAATAAAACAGCAAGAATCCGGGAACTGGTAGATACACTTTCGGCAGCAGGGCGGGCCTATTACCAGGAGAGCCGTGAGATAATGAGCAACTTCGAGTATGACAGGCTCTATGACGAGCTGGCGGAACTGGAAAAGGAAACGGGGATTGTCTTTGCAGGCAGTCCGACTCAGAATGTCGGTTATGAGGTTATGAGTTCCCTGCCAAAGGAGCGCCACGAAAAACCGATGCTTTCCCTGAACAAGACAAAGAGTGTGGAAGAGCTGCAGGAATGGCTTGGCGATCAGAAGGGACTTCTTTCCTGGAAGATGGACGGCCTGACCATTGTGCTGACCTATGAGGGAGGAACTCTGGCAAAGGCGGTGACGAGGGGCAGCGGGGAAATCGGGGAGGTTATCACAAATAACGCCAAAGTTTTTGCCAATGTGCCGCTCAACATCGGATTTACAGGCCAGCTCATTTTGAGGGGAGAGGCAGTCATCCGCTACTCAGATTTTGAAAAAATCAATGCACAGATTGAGGATGTGGACGCAAAGTATAAAAATCCCCGGAACCTTTGCAGCGGTTCCGTACGTCAGTTAAATAATGAAATCACGGCCCGGAGGAACGTCCGCTTTTATGCGTTCAGCCTGGTAATGGCGGACGGCGTGGATTTTGGGAATTCCAGAAAAAAACAGTTTGAATGGCTGTGTTCCCAGGGATTTGAGGTGGTTGACTATAAAGAGGTTACAAGAGATACCCTGCCCGGGAAGGTGCAGGAATTTTCAGATGCGGTCTCCGGCAACGACATACCCTCCGACGGCCTGGTGCTGCTCTATGACGATATAGAATACGGCCAGTCGCTGGGCAGGACGGCAAAGTTTCCCAGGGATTCAATTGCGTTTAAATGGATGGACGAGATACAGGAGACGACGCTTTCCTATATTGAATGGAGCGCATCACGTACCGGTCTTATCAACCCCGTAGCCGTATTCGAGCCGGTCGAGCTGGAGGGAACGACGGTCAGCCGGGCCAGCGTTCACAATTTAAGTATCATGGAGGCGCTGGAGCTGGGAGTGGGAGATAAGATCACCGTTTACAAGGCCAATATGATTATCCCCCAGATTGCGGAAAACCTGACTAAGAGCGGAGTGAAAGACATACCAAAACACTGCCCCGTCTGCGGGGCGGACACGGAAATCAGACAAATTAACGATGTAAAATCTCTGTACTGCACAAATCCGGATTGTCAGGCAAAGAAGATAAAGAGCTTTACGCTCTTTGCCAGCCGTGACGCACTGAATATCGGCGGCCTTTCCGAGGCGACGCTGGAGAAGATGATCGGCGTCGGCTTTATCCATGAATATGCCGATATATTCCATCTCGACCGGTATGAGCAGGAAATCGTGACCATGGATGGCTTCGGTCAGAAGTCCTATGACAATCTGATTGCATCCGTAAAAAAGGCCTCCGAAACAACCCTGCCCCGTGTCGTATACAGTCTTGGAATCTCCGGCATCGGACTTGCCAATGCAAAGATGCTGTGCCGCCGGTTTAAAAATGATTTTGCAGCGATGAGAAAGGCCAAGAAAGAAGAGCTGGTGGCTGTCGATGGAATTGGTGATGTGCTGGCAGATGCCTGGATCGACTTTTTCAGCAGTGAGAAGAATAATGAGATAGTGGATCATCTTCTGGATGAGCTGACTATCGAGGAGACGGCAGAAGAAGAGGAGGCGGAAGGCGTATTCGACGGCATTTCCTTTGTCATCACCGGTTCGGTGGAACACTTTAAAAACCGCAAGGAGATTCAGGAGATTATCGAACAGAAGGGCGGTAAGGTGACCGGGAGCGTGACGGCTAAAACAAATTATCTGATTAACAATGATACGGCGTCCTCTTCATCAAAAAATAAAAAGGCGAAGGAACTTGGAATTCCGATCATTTCGGAACAGGAATTTATTGAGATGGCAGATCTTACAATGGAGTAGAAATATATGTATAAAGCGCTCGTTTTTGATTTTGATTTTACCCTGGGCGATTCGGCGGCCGGTATTGCGGCCAGCATTAATTATGCCCTTGGACGGCTTGGATATCCGGAGAAGGAGATGGAAGCGATCAAAAAGACCATCGGTCTTTCGTTAAAAAATACGTTTACCGCATTAACACAAAATGAAGATGAGCGGGAAGCGCACCTGTTTGCCGGATATTTCAGGGAAAAAGCAGATGAGGTCATGACGGCAGGCACGAAGCTGTATCAGCCCGTTAAGAAGGTTTTTGCAGACTTAAGGGAACAGGGATGTAAGGTTGGTATCGTTACAACTAAATATCATTACAGAATCGATCAGATACTGGACAAATTCGGTATCAGCTCTGCGGTTGATATCATTGTGGGCGCCGAGGATGTAAAAATAGAGAAGCCGGATCCCGAGGGACTGCTTATTGCGGCCGGATATTTTGGCGTGGGGAAGGAACATGTGCTGTATGTCGGTGACAGTACGGTCGATGCAAAGACAGCGGAAAACGCGAAGATTGATTTTGCCGCTGTGCTGACGGGAGCCACCACTGCCGCGGAACTTGAGCAGTTTTCCCATGTCTGTATTGCAGAGGATTTATATGGCGTTTATCAATTTGCATGCCGGTGAGCATCCGGAGTCCGGAACAGATAATCTTATAGGGCCGGAGAAAAGGAAGCAAACGGGCAGAACGGCTGCCTGTCTGTTCCTTTTCTCCGGCCTTGTCATGGCCTTTTATCGTGTCAATTAAATGGAGTGGTACAGGCGGGTGAAAATATCCACATGCATCTGTTCATCGGCGGCAATTCTGCGCAGATTATCACATACATTCACATCTTTAATCCAGGCGGTCTGGTTCATATACTTTTTGACTGCGGCCTCTTCCCCCTCTATTGCCTGGCTGAGAATGATACGGAGACTGGCCTTTGATACAGGGCACCCGTAAGCCGGGGGCTGAATATGCGGATAGTGCAGACAGGCCGGACTCCAGTATATGTATCTGCCGTTTCGCGGATGACGGCTCCAGAGACGGGGATTTTCGCCCAATTGCATTGCAAGCTCTGCAAAAATCTGCATGTGATGCATTTCCACAATACCGATGAAATGAAACGCATCGCTGATCTCCCTGTGCCCCATCGTGATCAGATTATTATAAAAATATAGTCCCACCGCAGACATTTCCGAATTTTGGCTGGCCATGTTATCAAGCATCGCCATGCCATACTGACGGTTTTGTCCGGCAGCTTTGATGGGAGGATATGGAGTAGCGGCCTGATATGCAATCGAATATGCATTGGAATCCGGGGATTCGGCACAGGGAGCCGGGCACTGGTTTTCCTGCCTGTTGCGGGTCAGAGCGGCGGTCTGGATATTCTGCAGGATAACCGTTTTCTCAGCGGAATTTTCCCTGTCCGCAGGCCCGGCCGTTTCAGACCTGACCGTTTCATCGCGGGCAGCCCTGGCTGCCTCAGCCCTGGGTGATTCAGGCCTGGCTGTCTCAGCTCTGGGTGCCTCAGGCCTGGCCGTTTCAGCTCTGACTGTTTCAATTCCGGCTGTTCCAGATCCGGCTGAACCAGTACCGGCCGCTTCATTTGCTGTTTTTTTGCTGCCGGATCCGGGGGCTGAAGGAATAACGGGCTCCTGCCTCGCATTCCGGTTCTCACAGGAAGCGTCGGGCCAGACTCCGGGCAGAGATTCATCCCTGTAGTGCTGCGCGGCTGCCTGCCGGTTGAAGGAACGGTTCATTGGATAGCTCTGCTGGTGATTTTGCTGGCTGTTTGTATGTCTGTTCTGTGGATAAACTGATTGGGCGCTTACAGATATATCGGGCTGGGGCGGCAGACTGAACTGTCCCGACTGCTGGATAACCTGACGCGCACTCTTTTCAGAAATGGGTTCATTCATGGAATCAAATCCTTTTTTGTCCTGTTCTCTATCTATTTTATGAACCGGACTGGCAATTATGTTTAAAATATGATATGATACTAGACACGACTTTTTGGTGAAAGAGGTGGGCATATGCCAATTAAAATTCAGAAGGATCTTCCGGCCAAGGTAATCCTGGAATCTGAGAATATATTTGTGATGGATGAAGAGAGGGCCATGAGCCAGGATATACGTCCTCTTGAAATTTTGATTATGAATCTGATGCCAGTGAAGGAGGATACGGAGACGCAGCTTCTGCGCGCGCTGTCGAACACTCCGCTTCAGGTGGACTGCACATTTCTGATGCTGGAATCCCATGTATCAAAGAATACGTCGGCCAGCCATTTGAATAAGTTTTATATCACATTTGATGAGGTCAGGAAGAAGAAATTTGACGGTATGATTATTACCGGCGCTCCGGTAGAGAATATGGAGTATGAGGAGATTCATTACTGGGATGAGCTTATTAAGATTATGGAGTGGAGCAAAACCCATGTGACATCGACTTTACATATCTGCTGGGGAGCCCAGGCAGGCTTGTATTATCATTATGGAATCCCCAAATACCCGAGGAAAAAGAAACTTTCGGGCGTCTACCGTCATAAGGTGCTGGACCGCAAGGTGCCCCTTGTGAGGAGCCTGGACGATTATTTTTACTGTCCTCATTCCAGACATACGGAGGTCAGGGAAGAAGACATCAGAAAACACGATGAACTGGTGATTCTTGCTAAATCAGAGGAGGCCGGTGTGTTCCTCGTGATGAGCAGGGATGGAAAACAGATATTTATGCAGGGGCATCCGGAGTATGACAGGATGACGCTCAATAATGAATACCACCGCGATTTGAAAAAGGGCATGAACCCTGAGGTTCCGTGCAATTACTACGAGGACAATGATCCGTTTTCACCTCCGGTGCTGAACTGGAGAAATATGTCGAATACGCTGTATACAAACTGGCTTAATTTCTACGTTTACCAGACTACGCCGTATCTGCTGGAAGAGGAAGAGTAGGAAGTCCTTTAAAAGTTTGCAGAATCAAGAGGAGTGAGTGAATTTAGAGGATTTATCCATGTTTGGAATGGTGGCATAAGTGGGCATGATTTAGCATGATTTGGATCAGGATTGGTATGAAATTAGTTTCAAACACGGTAAAATTGTGCCAAAAAATAATAATTTGGGAAATGTGTAATTTCAAATTAATATTTCGACATCTGAATAAGTCTATGAGTATGCAGACCAAAACATATTCGTAGGCTTATTTTAGTGTCTAAATTGTCACACAGAAGAACCATGGAGTGGAATAAAACCGCTCCACGGCGGTTCTGGTGCGTCTCAGCGGTATTGGCAGTACCTATGAACGTCTTACATGGGAACTGAACAATGGGGCATGGCATGTATTTGGTGCTGACGGATATGCTAAGAGCGGGCTGGTTTTTGACCCGGCTCTGGGCGGATATTTCTACATAGACATCAACACCGGTATGAAGACAGGCTGGCAGTTGATTGATGGAAAATGGTATTACTCTAACCCGATTTCTGATAGTAAACGGGGAATTATGTTTACAGATGCCTGGATAGACGGGGGTATGTAGACAAAAACGGCATCTATTATAGATTAGCCAGTGCGCATATAAATTCATTTTTAAGAGAATATGCGCCTTTGTCAATGAAGTTTGAAATAGGAGCGGAAACTGTAAAAGAAGGAAAATGTAAGCATTACAATTTAATTGCTTGGCTGGTCAACCATGAAATGTTTTTTTAGGAATAGCTACTACTTGTACATTTTATGTCAAATATCTACTTAGTATCGAAAAATGGGAATTACCTTACTATCTGGGTATAATCATTCCTATTGTTTTAAACTTTATTGTCTTTGTGATTTCTGACTCTGCCTATAACTATAATAGATTGGTAAAGGAGTTCTCGGAAGATTGGAAAAGGTATAAGAGTGGCTCTTTCTAGTTTTTCCTGAACGATTGTCCGGGTGATTGCCGGAAGGGGAAAGAGCGGAACTGATAGACGGCCAGCTCTATTATTTGGCTCCACCGAGTACTGCTCACCAAAGGATTCTTAATTACCTTTGTACGGAGATTAACCTCAGGCTACTGTATTATGCGGTAGTCTTTTCTTTTCCACAATTATACCTCTGTCAATCTCAGTGAAGATTGTTCTGTGAATTATATGTCAACCTACTTGACATATACATACATAAGAACTACACTGTGAAAATCAAATATAGGCACTGGAAAAGCAGAAAGGAACAGATATGAAAATTGTAATATTGGATGGTTATATTAAGAACCCGGGAGATTTAAGCTGGAGCCGCTACGAGGAGCTAGGCGACTTGACGATTTATGACAGAACGCAGGCTGAGGATACAAAGCTCATTATTGAACGAATAGGGGATGCCGAGGCCGTTCTGGTATCCAGTGTGCCTCTTAACAGGGAGGTAATTGAAAATTGTACCACTATCCGCTACATAGGAGTTTTATCGACCGGATATGACGGGGTGGATATCAAAGCAGCCAGGGAAAGGAATATCCCTGTATGCAATATCCCAACGTACGGGACTAACTCCGTATCTCAGTTTACCATTGCATTACTGTTGGAGATATGCAACCGTGTTGGGCACCACGATGAAGCTGTAAAAGCGGGAAGATGGGGGCAGCAGCCTGATTTCTGCTTCTGGGATTATCCTTTGATTGAACTGTCGGGGAAAACGATGGGCGTCATTGGATTTGGACGGATTGGACAGCAGACAGCCGCTGCTGCCGCTGCGCTGGGAATGAAGCTCCTTTATAACGACGGATTCAGAAAGCCGGAACTGGAGACGGAAAATTGCAGGTTTGCCGACAGGGATGAACTGTTCGAAAAGTCGGACGTCATTGCACTGCACTGCCCGCTGTTCCCGGATACAAAAGGTCTGATTAACCGGAATACAATTGCGAAAATGAAGGACGGCGTAATCCTGCTGAACAGTTCCAGGGGCGCTCTTGTTGTTGATGAAGATCTGGCGGAAGCGTTAAACAGCGGAAAAGTATATGCGGCAGGGCTGGATGTGGTATCAGAGGAGCCGATTTCTATGGATAACCCCCTTCTTTCGGCGCCGAACTGTATTATTACACCTCATATCGCTTGGGCTGCTAAGGAAAGCCGGGCCAAACTGTTAGATTTAGGTGCTGATAACCTGGCAGCGTTTGCGGCAGGGAATCCGGTGAATCAGGTGAACTGAATCAGGTGATATTCCATAGGGCTGAAGGCAACGCGCTAAAAGCTAACCATTAACACTAGTGAAATTATTAGAACCGCTAGGGATAAAGTCTTATTATGGTTCCACATCCGTGTTCCGCCATAGCTGCCAAAAGGGAAGATTGGTATAGAATGATACAGCAAAATGCTGGTTCCAAAGGACTGGGTTGCTGCCCAAATGGGTGATGTATTACACTGGAATAAGGAGAGAGTAAATACTAATAAAATGGCAAGCCATTCGCAGAATCCTTCCATAGCCATATCCCGCTTGAATTGTGTGGAGCGACTATATTTCTTAGGATAATACCGCCCCACCATAGGGAATACTCCACCTAAAGCGGCAATGCAAAATGAAAGCAACAGACCACCGGGGGTAAGACGGAAACACCATTCCTGTTTTGAAAGTTTGACAGCAATAGTCCCGCCTGCCACACCAGAGAATAATAATATAAGAATACCGATAGCCTTTACCACAAAATCATTGAATGTAACCCCAAAGCGCAGGGCTGGCAGGAATGTCAGGATAGCAACCACAATGAATAATGCAATTTGGCTCGACGATGATTGAACCTTTGAGGGCATTGTGCCCCACAGTTCGTGCCCCACAGCAATACAACTCAAGCCATAAAACCAAAAGAAAAGAGAGCCCACTAGACCTAGCTGTCCAATAATCTGGATGAATGTGACTCGGTTGTAGCCATTGTTTACAAACGCTTTCCAAGATGCGATGTTGTCATCGCGTACCATAGTAATTACTGTATCACAGCCACGATCTTTCAGAGACTTTGTGGCTGCTTGATATAGTTTGTTTCCCATACCCTTTCCCACATGATTTTTGGCAACAAAAGCAGTTTCGATAAATCCGATTTTCCTCCCTGCTTTTCCAGAGAGTATCTTGTAGGCTATACCGCCTAATATTTCTTCATTTTCCACAGCCAGAACCGCATGTTTAGGCTTTGGCATAAACAAAGCTTCAACAATCCCAAAACTACTATGTCCCACTTTGTTTACTATGTTTGCCTCATTCGGCATCATCTCACGAAACTCAATGCTCATGGGTGCTCTCCACTCTCTATTTTATTTATTAAATTTTCGTACCAATTTATTTCAAATTCAAATAATGCAATTCCGTAATCTAAAGTGGTGATCTGATATTGGATCAATTCCGGCAGAGGATCATAGATTGCTGATTTACCAGTCGATTTTAAAACCTCCTTTTGCAATGTAATTAGCGCTTGCCAGTCTGTTTTGAGACTCACTAAATAGGATTTTAATAAGGGCACCCGTTTTTTCTTTTCCACAGCGCCCATGAAGAAAAGCTTTGTGAGTTCCATGTTTTTTGCTTTATAATGACGCATGGGCTTGACTATCCAAGCGTTGAAAATCTCGCGACCTTCATCGGTAATCTCGTACTGTTTTTTGTTTTTGCCATTTTCCACGTATTCGGTATATACTATTAGATTTTCCGCAATCAGTTTCTTAATCGCCACCTGTATACTACCGGCGCTGTCCGAACACATCATAGAGAACTTTTCCTTAATGTGCGCCCGTAATTCATAGCTGGTCATGGGTGTTATTAATAGTAAACCAAGAATAATTTTATCCATCCGAAAACCTCTCTATTAGATATATGTCTATTAGTTATAATGTATCATTGATTATTAAATCTGTCAAGAGGGCGGCTACACCTAATTGCATTGACAAAATAACAAGCCATAAAAATCCCCCTAAGCAGATTTTGGTTGTTTACCTTGTCTACTTAAGGGGAATCATACTGGAATTTATAATTGCTTACATATAATCGTAAAAGCCATGGCCAGTCTTTTTTCCGTATCGGCCTTCCTTGTAGAGATTTTCGATCATGTCATATCCTTCAGATTTAATGCCGGTTTCCTCCAGACGACGCTTCAGAACATGATACCGGACATCGATTCCGCTGAGATCATCCAATTCAAACGGGCCCATCGGGTGACCCAATCCAAGTTTTACGGCCGTATCCAGATCCTCTATGGAGCAGACACCGGAATGAATTAGACGGTACGCTTCTTCTTTTATTACCTTTAGAATATTATTGACGATAAAGCCGTCCTCTTCTTTTTGCACCAGCACCGGTGTCTTATCTACGGCACGGCAGAAGTCCATGGCTTTTTCTACAGTTGCATCTGAAACATGCTCGCCTTTTACGACCTCGACCAATTTCATTGCAAGTACCGGGGCAAAAAAATGCAAATTTGTTAGGCGTTCCGGATTGCTGACAACGTCCTTGAATAAAGAAGAGACCATGTAACTCGAATTGGTCCCAATTATAGCATCCGTTGGAGCTAAATTGCTTATTTGTTGTAATGCCTTTGTTTTTGCCCTTCGATCCTCAATGATAGATTCGATGATAATGGCTGTATCTATTACTGCAGTCTTTAAATCATCCGTCACCGAAAAGCGGGATTTGATGCTCTCAACCTGTTCAGATGTCATTCTGCCCTTGGCAATCCGTCCCATCAGATACTCTTCTTCCCACTTCAGAAGATTTTCCCGCACAGCAGGTACTGTCTCACAAACCGTGGTCGTATAGCCATGAATAGCCGCGTTTAAACCGATCTGCCGGCCCATGGTACCGCCGCCGACAACAGCACATTTTTTATTCTCGCTCATAAGATTTTCCTTTATCCTCTATGACAAAAAAGTTTGTTTTATCCCAGTACACCTTTCATCGAAAATTCTCTGATTTGTTCCGGAGTGTAGCCCAGCTTCTGCAGAATTACTTCATTGCTGTCGCCGTACATCACCGGTTCACCCACAGGAAATGCACTGCCCTCACCGAAACGCACAGGGCAGGAAGGAAGGATACGTTCCGCACCATTAGTGCAGTGATATTTCTGCAGATAGTCATTCGCCCAAGCTTGCTCATCCGTCAGAACATCACGGAAATGATTTAGCCTGCCGCAGACTATATCCAGTTTGGCAAAGAGTTTAATCCATTCTGTGGACGTTTTATTCAAAAATTTCTCCTCAAGAAGCGGAACGATGTCAGCCGCTTTTTCCATGCTAAGGTCCAGCGATGTAACTCCCAGGTCCTCCATTTTCTGACGCACATCCAGCGTGTCAAAAAATTTATAAGCATAGCGTTCAAACTCAAATATGGTGCAGCGGATCCATTCACCGTCTGCACAGCGATAGACCAGATTCATGGGGATTCCCATATTCCGAATCTCTGGAAAACGGTGTTCATATGGCTTTTCAGCCATAACGATACCGCCGCCGAATGCCCAAATACCGGCGTTGAACAGGGACGTGGTGACAAATTCACCCTGTCCAGTCCTTTCTCTTGTGTATAAAGCCGCCATGACTGCTCCAAATAGGGTTGTCCCTGCAATAGTATCTCCCATTCCATAACGACTGTTGACAGGATAACTTTCCGGTCCGTCGATTGTCATGTCTGCGCTAAAGCCCGGGCGGGACCAGAACGCAATATTGTCAAAGCCCGGAGCATTGCAGTCCGGCCCGTTGTAGCCATATCCGGTCAACGTAGCATAAATCAGACGAGGGTAACGCTCTTTTAAAGAATCGTAATCTACTCCGAGCTTTATCAGTGCATTTTGACGAGTATTTGTAATTAAAATGTCGGCTTTCTCCAGCAGCTTAAAAAAGATTGCCTTGCCTTCCTCTGTTTTGAGATTTAAGCTGAACGATCTTTTACCGATATTAAAAAGGTCAAACAAAGGATTTTCATCCCATTCTGTCTGTGTGTTGCTAGCCGATGTATTCCGCCATGCGTCGCCGCCTCTGCCTTCAATCTTGATGACTCTGGCCCCCATGTCTGCCAGCATCCTGCCGACGACCGGCCCTGCCACATAATTTGCCAATTCTATGACAGTAATTCCTTCCATTGGTTTGTTCATTGTAATCTGACCTCCGAGGGATTTCCTAACAACTTGTTATACGATTTTTACAACAGCAGCAATTGCCTGGCCGCCGATGGCTCCGCAGAGTACTAATCCCCACTCCTTGTCAGCTTTTTTCAGAATGCAAATAAGCCGCTCCAAAAGAATTACGCCAGCTGCTCCCCATGGATTGCCTGTCGCCAATGCACCTCCATGAACATTTAGTTTCGTTTTAACATCCGTCTCTGAAATTCCGAGGTTTTTTGCCGCTGCAAGCACTTGTGATGCTGTTACCTCATTAACCTCTATGAAATCCATATCCTCGATCGATTTTCCGGCTTTATCTAAAGCATTTTCCGCTGCTGCGGTTCCCAAGAGGCCCCGTCCTAAGGGATCACCTGCCGAAGTTCCGATTGATACAATTTCCGCAATCGGCTTGAGGTTATTATCATCCAACGAAGATTTGCTCATTAGCAAACATACTGCGGCAGCATCTGCAGATAAGGCCTTCAGCTCTACTCTGTCATAAATATCATCCTGGGTTATATCCAATGTCATTTTCTTAAGTTTTACCTTTATAGAGGTAATGTTCTCCTTCAGGGACGATTCCTCTGCTTTTTTTTGGCTTAACTGAGCAAATTCCTTTTGGCTGTCTTCGGTAATCGCATATTTTTCACTAATAGTTTTGTTAATAGTGTCAAGGGTAACCGTTCCATACTTTTCCTTGGGCAGACCGCCTGTAATCATCGCCTCAATTGGATGCATAACAATTTTATCCGGGGTAAACTCATACCGTGCATTCAATATCTCATAAGGAATTTGGGACATGTTTTCCGTTCCGCCCGCAAGAATGATGTTAGCATTTCCTGACTTTACTTTTGCGTATCCATTAATGACAGCCTGCATTCCGGAAGCGTCCTGCTTCTGCACCGTATAAGCCGGTATTTTTTCCGGCAGGCCCGCAGCCAGGGCAACATACCTGCCCAGATTGGAGTGCGTGCTGGTCTGTTTGGCATTGCCGATGATTACCTCGCTGATTTCATCCGGAGAAAGCCCCGTTTCCGACAATACGGCATGTACTGCTTCGACAGCGAGTTCTTCCGCAGATAATGTTTTTAAATTTCCATCAAGTCTGCCGATTGGTGTACGGGCAAATCCGCCTACAAATACATTTTCCATGGTATTCTCCTAACATTTTTCGATAATTGCCGCGACACCGACGCCGCCGGCACAGCACATGGTTATCATTCCATACCTCGCGCGCTCTCTTCGCTGCATTTCATACATGCACTTGACGGTCAACGCCGCTCCTGTATTGCCCAGCGGATGGCCATGGGCAATGGCGCCTCCGTTAGGATTAATCTTCGGAAGCAGCTCTTCTTCAGAAATACCGAGCTTTTCCCATTCTTTTATAACGGCAATCGATTGCGCGGCAAAGGCTTCATTCAATTCGATCACGTCAAGATCCTGTAATGTGAGTCCGGCGCGTTCCATGGCTAGTTTGGAGGATTCTACAGGCCCCAGCCCCATCACCGTCGGATCACATCCGCTGCTTCCCACCGAGATGATCTTTGCCATCGGTTTATATCCAAACTCTCTCATCTTGTCTTCAGACATAACCAGCACGGCGGATGCACCGTCATTACGTCCGGATGAATTTCCCGCTGTCACTGTACCGTCTTTCTTAAACGCCGGCCTTAATTTCGCTAATTTTTCCATGGAGGAAAGGAATGGGTGCTCATCGGTACAAAAGAATGTCTCATGCCCGCTAACAATCACGGGAACAGGCACAATTTGATCCTCGAATCGGCCAGCCTCCATCGCATGATGCATTTTAAGCTGACTGTTCATGGCAAAAGCATCCTGCTCCTCACGTGTGATATGGTATAATCCGGCCAGTTTTTCTGCCGTCATTCCCATTGGCCAAACGCCATATTTATCGACAGGGACAGCTCCCGGCCCGCCTGCGGTAAGCGAATCTTCAATCGAGAAATCGCCGTTTCTCAGCCCCTCTTTTGCATTTCTCATGTAATAGACTGATTGGCTCATGTTTTCGACGCCGCCTGCGACGATTACGCCTGCCTCGCCGATCGCAATCATCTCAAATGCGTCAATAATCGCCTGTAATCCTGAGCCACACTGCCGGTTTACCGTATAAGCGGGAACCTTCTCCGGGATTCCCGCCTGCAGTGCTGCGGCTCTGGCAATATTTGCAGAATCGGATTTTTGTTTGACTTCGCCAAAAATCACATGGTCGATTTCCTGAGCATCCAGTTTCGCCCTTTCTTCAAGAAGATTTTTAATGACAATCACGGAAAGAGCCGTGTCACTTACGTCCTTGAGTGATTTGCCTATTTTGCCAATCGCGGTTCTCACTCCATGAGTGATATATACAGCATTTTTTTTGGTCATTTCTTTCTCCTATTTTTTAACCTAAATTTATCTTAATTCACAGTAAGATATGTGAGTGATTCAGTCACTCACCGCAGTTCTTGCTCTGTTCTCCTGATCAGATCCTCCTGGAGCTGTTTGCTCAATCCCGTAAAGAACGCGCTGTATCCGGCAACACGGACTATGAGATCACGGTGGTTTTCCGGGTGGAGTTGTGCATCCTTCAAGGTCGCCTGATCTACTATATTAAACTGAACATGCCAGACCCCTGCGGCCATTGCGCCTTTTACATATTCGGCAAATCGCTGCAAACCGTCTTCACCCGTAACTGACGCGGGACTGATTTTGACATTCAGGATGGAGCCGCCGCTCATCAAATCATGGTTCAATTTGCCGCAGGAAATGGCAACCGCCGTCGGACCGGAGATATCCGCGCTATTACAGGGAGAATTTCCATTCGCAAGGGGCGTGTATTCCTTTCTTCCATCCGGGAGCGCGCAAACTGCCGTGCCGTAGGGCACATTGGAAGAAACAGAGCTAAAACCAGGGTGGAACCGCCCGCCGTACAAACTTCTGTATTTATCTGTCTCTAAGCCGTAGATCTCAACTACTTTTTTGGCAAGCTCATCAACGTCATCCATGTCATTACCGTAACAGTCTGTTTTAGTGGACAGGAGCTGTCTCATTTCTTCGCGGCCCTCAAAATTACGGTCCATGGCCTCTAGCACCTCAGCCATCGTGTATTTCTTTTCCTCAAACACCCACTTTTTAAGAGCCGACAGAGAATCTGTCACGTCAGCCAGCCCAATCCCTCTTGGCGTGGGGCCGGAGTTTATCAGAGCCCCACCTGCGCTTTTATCTCTTGCATTTCCAATGCAGTCCTGAATAAAACTGGAAATAAACGGCGTCGGGCACACATCTCTATGCGCTTTTTCTACTTTTAAGATCTCCTCGGAATAAATTTTTATTAAATAGGAAAGCTGCTTTTCAAATGCATCCATCACCTCCTGAAAGCTCTTAAATTGCCGGGCGTCGCCCGTATGAATGCTGACCTGTTTGTCGCCCTTTTTCCAGTAACCGTCATGCAATGCGAATTCTAATGCAGATGCAACATTTAGATATCCGGCGTTGTGCGTGCCTTTTTCTTTACGCGTCGGCTGAATGCCTGCGCAGCCTACAGAAGAATAGTCTCTGGCGTCTTCCAGGGGGATGCCTTTGTACACCAAAGCGGAGACACACCGCCCATCATTAAAAAATGAGGGATGCCCTGCGCCTTTTCTGGCCAGCCGACAGGCCTGCTCCACTAAAGAATCCGGCGTTCCTTCAAAATAACGGAATGAAATGGAAGGTTGGTGAAGTAACGTGTTTATAGAGGCCTGCAGACACATATAACTGAGTTTGTTGCTTGCATCCTTACCGTCAGGAGTCTGCCCTCCAACCATGATCTGCTGCTGAGCGGGGAATCCCGAAGCGATCTGTGAATGATACTCCGTATTAATATAGTTTGTCTCCGGAAATTTCATCCACAGGCAGTCAACCAGCTCCTGAGCTTGTTTTTCAGTAATCCGTCCCGTCTCCAAATCTGCCTTCAGATATGGATATGCATACTGATCCAAACGCCCGCACCCAAAACATCTTTCATATGCTTCCATCTGAATACCGATAAAAGTGAACCACAGTGACTGCAGGCATTCCTGGAATGTCCGCGGCGGCAGGCCCGGAACACGATCACAGGTTTCCGCAATTGTGAGGAGTTCCTGCTTCCTTTCGGGATTGCTCTCTGTCTCCGCTTTTTCTCTAGCCAAATCCGCATATCTGTGCGCAAAATTTGTGATTGCATCCGCGCAGATGATCACTGCCTTCAGAAAATTAATTCCTTCCTGGTCCTGCTGGGCCTCGGCCTGTTCGAGCCTTTTCTCTGCGTTGGCTTTAATTCCCTGGAAACCTATCTCCATCACCATCTGATAATCCGGGGTTATATGCCCGGCAGGTCCGTTAAGCGGCACATCTAAGGAAAAAATATTGGTGCCGCCGGAAACATCGTTTTCCGGATCCTTAAGGAACAGCTTTTTCGCATCCATAGACATATCGCCAAATACATAGCTGTACATGCCTGTGCCATGCCATTTATGCAGCTTCTCTTCCAATACCAGCCTGTCCTCTTCTGGATATTCAAATCTATCAATTTCCCGGGTTGTCAGTTTTCGGTATTCTCCAATGAGGGAATCCCCCAGTGTTTCCGGATAAATAGGGAACGCGCGCGGCTTGCGCCCAAATGAACCGGCAAACAACTGATCTTCCTCTATGTAAATGGACCGTTCATTCAAAAAGACGGAGTACGCCTTTGCCAAAGCAATGACGCGCGGATCATCCTTTACCATGTCAGATTCTTTAAATACTCTTGTATAGATTAGGGCGCGCTCAATATCTACATTCGGCTTATAGGTCAGAAATCGTTCCCGCAATCGTTTTACCCTGTCTGATGCCTCGTAATATTTCATTGTCAAACCTCCTTCGCAATTACATTTTCATTATAACAACGTCTCGTCCGCTTTCCTTAATAATGTTTCTTTGATAAGCTATCAACATCTCAGCCGTACTGTTCGGACAACCAGAAAATTCATAGCTTAGTCCCAGCTTTTTGTATTTCATCTCACCATAGTTATGAAACGGCAGCACTTCAACGTTGGTACAGTTATGCAGATCCTTCAGGAAGCGTCCTGCCTCAACAGCAATCTCCGTCGAATCATTCATGTTTGGAATCACCGGTATGCGGACAATAAATACTTTTTCCCGATTTTCTTCCTTTCCCATAAAATCATTTACTTTCTGCAGATTTTCCAAAATCCGAGTATTGCTCACTCCTGTAGTTTTTAAATGCAGCGCAGGATTAACCGTTTTAAGATCCACAAACACCGTATCAGTAACCGTTAAAATTTTTTCGAGATGTTCCCACGTTCCATGTCCGCTGGTTTCTATCGCTGTGTCTATTCCATCATTTTTACATGCCTTCAGTACCTCATACACAAATTCAGGCTGTTCTAATATTTCACCTCCGCCCAGCGTAGCTCCTCCATGGGAGGATTTATAAAAAGGTTTATCCCGCCTGACTATATCCAGCACTTCTTTAACCGTGATTTCACGCCCTGCCACCGTTTTTGCGCCGGAGGGACACGCCTTTGCACATGCTCCGCAATGGGTACATTTTACGCGGTCGATTTGGAAACCATCCTCCTGGCTGAGATATACCGCATCAAATCGACATACTTCCAGACATTTTCCACATCCAATACAAAGCGGCGAATCATAGAGGATATCGTCCCGGCGCTGCAATCCCTCCGGATTGCAGCACCAACGGCACCGTAACGGACATCCTTTCATAAAAATCAATGTCCGTATGCCAGGTCCATCATGCAGGGAATATCTCTGTATATCAAATATTTTTCCACTTATACTCATTCAATGTACCTCTAGCCCACAAATTCAAAACTATATACAATCGGTATCAGCACAATTGTCAGAATCACCCAAATAACGTTAATCGGAGTGCCGATTTTAAGAAAGTCTTTGAAGCGGTAACCTGCCGGCAGTGTCATAGTGATCGCGGTTCCGCCGATCGGGGTGGCTGCTGTCAGGTTTGCGGCAACAGTAACCGCCATTACAAATGTATAGGGATTTACTCCCATCTGTGCGGCAATCGCGATGTAGATAGGAGTCATCATTGCCGCGGTTGCAGTATTGGACATAATATTTGTCAATACGGTAATTACGATTACGCATGCGGCGGTCTGCGCCAATAGATTGGTGCCTACTAAACTAACCGCTGTTTCCGCGACCATTTTACCTGCTCCGGAATCATTCATCGCAGCCGCAATGGTCTGTGCAAAGGCCATAACAAAAATTGTATTCCAGTCTACTGCTTCCGTAACGGCTTCCTTGAAAGACAGGCACCCGGTAAGCATAACAGCGGCCGCTCCAATCAGAGCAATAATACCGGTCTTTCCCCAGCCGGCCACAAAACCGGCTACGCAAAATACCAGGACGCCGGCGGAAAACCAGGTTCTCCACGTAAGCTTTACGTCTTCAAAGGTGCTTGCATCTACAGTAGGAACCGTATCTTCAAAATCTAAATGCTTGTTCATCATGCCGTAACCAACCGTTGCAAAGTAAATAATCAGGCAGATAAACAGAGGAAGGACCACCGGTACGAAGTCGAACATGCCAAACATCGGCAGACCCTGCTGTTCCAATATGGAGTTAGCCATCGGCTGTGCCGTGGAGCCTACCAGAGTAAGCGCGCCGCCAATCGCTGTCGCCAGACCCAGCGGCATTAATAAGTTTTTGTTTTTCAGCTTGCCGTTAGAGGACGCCACCATAGCGCCAACCAGCGGGATAAACGTTGCGACAACAGCAGTATTAGAAAGAAAGGCGCTTAAGAGTCCGGAGGCGATCATGATGATGACCATTACGACTCGTTCATTACTTGCAAATTTTGCTTTCATGATAGATTTGCCAACCAGCAGCACCGCGCCAGTTTTAAATAATGCGTTGCCTACGATCATCATTCCCATGATCATCAAGGTCAAATTACTCGACCAGCCGGAAAAAACCTTATCAGTTGTCACACATCCAAAAATCCCCAATACGATGGCTGACCCCATTGCCACCAAACCTGCCGGCCATTTATCCCTGGCAAAAATAATCAATGTGATAAGCACAACGATTAAAGTAAAATAAGGGACGCCAATCAGTCCTGAAATTGCTGTAAACATGTTTTTTATACCCTCCCGTTTCTCTCTATTTTACGCAGCGCTACGTTGTCTAAAGTATACCAAAACCGACTTTTTTATCAATCTCGACTTTGTTAACAGTATCTTTTAAATAATATAACAATAAAATCTATTTATTGAATTTACAAAAATGAATTGTCTTTCACAAATGAGTTCTTGTGTGAACGTTCACACTGATGAAATCTAGAGGATTTACACAGACGTCCCCAAGGCTGTGACCAAATTTTGGTCCAGAGAGCGTACGATCAGAAGAACGTCAGCAAGCCTGTAGGGGCGCTGACGTTCTTTGCGTCATTACTGGGAGAAATTAATATTTTAACTCATGGTTTCGGGGAAAAAGATGCCTTATCTCAAACACTGAGATAGCGGAAAAAGAGGCAGATAGAAGAGAACCGTGTCTGAAAAACACCATTAATGAAAACGTAATCAAAAAGTTGTCCCTCATTATTCAGGTTGCGTAGTTTTATGAATAAGATATGTCTCTTCAAAAATCCTAGAATACTCTTGAATTGCTTCCAAAAGGTTCAACATTTTTTTTGATAAGTAGCGATCCTTACGCCAATAAATGGCAATTTTTCTTTTTGGCATATCAGACTCGATAGGGACGAATCTCAAATCAGCTAAAAACCCCATTGATAATGCCAAATCGGTAGTAAAAGCTACATAATTTTCTGTGCCGTACATTAATTCTCTACGGAAGAAAATATCACATTCAATTATATTTTTAAAACTAACATTATTACGTTTACAAAGTTCATCGAAGTATTTGCGCAAGGATTCTTGCTTTGAGAGTACAATTATTTTTTCATTTGTTAAATCTTTTAGTGATAGTTGTTTTTGAGGCAGCTGAATTTGCGGGCTAAGAACTATCACTGGAGATTCATTCTGTATTAATACAGTACTATTCCAATTTGTGTGGCGGAAATCACTTTCGGGCGAAATGATGAAATCGTATTGGTCTAAATTAGTCTCGTTTGCAAGGTTGGGTAGAGTAATCTTGGTTCGAGAAATAAATACGTTTTGATTAGCAGTTAAAAAGGTATTAAAAAAACCAAGCCAATATTGATGAGAGTATGTTCCAACATGAATAACTTCGTTTGTATTTTCTTGCATTTCTGAAAGCCGTTTGATTCCCTCGTCTAATGTATTGAGAGATTGATCGACATATTGTAGGAATAACAATCCACTCTCATTTAGTTTTATATTCCTGCCAACACGATTAAATAATTTAACACCTAACTCACACTCTAGTCTGGATATAATAACACTTAACGCTGGAACAGAATAATTGAGATCTTCTGCTGCCTTTGTAAGGTGCTCAGACCGTGCCAATATTCTGAAGCAATATAGCTGATTTAAATTCAAAGTATTACCTCCCGCCATCCTCAATGCCACCGGCCTTTAGTCTTTGTTCCATTCTGCAAAATCAGCGATTTCTTCCCATGTATCTGAGATTTTAAGGGATTTCCATCCATTCTAAAAGCTGTTACATCCATCATCATCCGTTTATTTTTTATTATAACGGATTAGGTCTACTTGTCAACCGAACTTTCTTACCTTTTAGCCGTTTTTTATAATAGCTGAATAATTTTAAGTATATAATACAGTTTCTTTTCTTCACGGCAACTAGCTAAATATAGCCAAACCGCTGCCACCAGCCATTATTGACGGCCTGAAAGAAGAAATTGAGCAGTGCAACCGGCTGAGAGGCAAAAGTGCCAAAAAGACCGGCATATCGGATTGAAACATCCGATATGCCGGTTATAAAGTTTTACTCTCACCAGACTGCAGTTTCCATATTTTGCAGACCGTTATTTTTCGGAATCAGGCAGCTCATAGCTGACTTCCACATTGACCTTCCCGCTGTTAAATCTGACTCTTCCAAAAACAAATGCAAATGCTACAACGGCCAGATTCGCAGCCAGTAACGGCAGCGGCAGTTCAACTGAAGACATAAATCCGGAGAAGATAATTACACACAAATCCAGAATACCGATGGCTTTTAAAGCAGTATTACTGATATAAAAATCTGATTTTTTCCAGGCATCGGGCATCACCTTCGGTAATCTCAATAAACTTAAAACGATCATGAATTTCGTAATGGAGCCGACGGTGATGGTTATATCACTAATCACGCCGATGTCAAAATCCAATACGATCGGCACAAAACCGATGACATAATAGATGCCTAATAAAATGATAGGTGTTCTGAATTTAGGATGTAATCTGGCGAGGGATAACGGATACCAGCCGTCATTACATGCCTGCATTAAAGGTTTTGTACATGAGGCAATGGAGCTGTTCAAGGTTGTAATCAGCGCCATCCAGGCACCTCCGATGACAAAAAGGTAATAAAGCGGTTTGGAAAGGATGGTTCCGGCAACAACGGTTAAAGGCTGGTTTGCTACCTGCTCAACAGGGAGAACGCCTGCGGCCACGACGCCCAGCAGCCCATAAAAGACAGCTATGCCGACGGTTGACAGCAGCATGACCCTGGGAATATCTTTGGTGGGATTTTTTGCTTCCGCGCTCAGTGATGTGATTCCCTGTGCGCCGTCACACGTATAGCTCATGAGAATAGCGGCTCTCCACAGTCCGCGGAACCCTCCGGTCATCCAACTGCTCTTTTCAAAATAGTTTGGATCCAGACGGGTAAGCCCGATTACCGTAAATATTGTCAGCGATATAATCAGCAGCGCCACCGCCAGGGTTTGAAACTTTGCAAAAACGTTAACTCCAAAAACATTGATCGCAAAGAGCAGGGTCAATATTCCGAGCGCAATGGCCTTCCTTGTGATCCATGGGAGAAACGGCATTGCATAATCTGCAAATGAAAGAGCGTACATGGACAGTGTAACGCTGGTAAGCAGTGAAATCATGGAGTAGGTTCCGGTCCATCTGGGTCCGAGCAGAGTTCCTACCATGGAATAGTCGCCGCCCCTGAATCTTGCCACCGAATTAAGAAATATCTGTGGTGATCTTGCTAATAATGTAATGAAACCGCCTATAATAAAAGCGACAAATATCGAACGCCCCGTACGGCCGATACCAATTCCGGTCAATGACATGATACCGGAACCTATGATTGCTCCGGTAGCAATCGCCATTAAATCCCAAAAACCCAATACTCTTTTCAAATCTTTTGTTGATGTTAATTTCTCCGACATTACGGCTCCTTTCATCAGCCCAGTCCACACTTCCCGTGTTAGAGCCTGTTTGAAAATTCATTCCTGCCATCTGCACGCCCCACTTTGCGGCATATTTGGCCCAAATTCAGTCAGCGTAGCCCACTACGCCTCCTTCATTCGGGCCAAATCTCCCTCAAAGTGTGACGCGCAGCTGACAGAAAGCAATTTTCAGACACGCTCTAGTTCGACTGGCTGCTATTCTTTATAATTTTTTTCAAATTCAGCTTTGATTTTTCCAAGTTCTTCCGGATTGGTTCCGATTCTGTAACCTGTAAGCGCCATGAGCTTACCTGCCAGGATACTCTGATCAAGAGGAAATTCATTTCCCGTGATTGCAGCCGTTTCATCGGCATGGCCGACAGGCGCTGGTTCATCCTCTCCCACAATCGGGAATGTGATTTCAACACTGGGGATTTTATAAGCTACACAGCCCAAATCCGAAGACGCCTTCGGCAGGGCGCCGAAAGAGAATCTGGATTCATCAATGCCAAGATCCGGAGCGTATTTGGCAGCCAGCCGGTATAAGCCGGGAACCGGCGTAGCGCAGTACCATGGAGCGTCCCATTTATAGAGTGCGGTGGTATCTGTCATCAGCTCTGCGCCTTTGATAATGTTGTCAACTCGTTTCATTAATGCATTCAGTTCGGCCGAATCGTTTGTCCTCAGCTCCACATTAAGAGTTGCAAGATCCGGAACGGAATTGGCGGCTGTACCTCCGTTTGAGATGATGTAGTGAATCCGGTTTGTTTCCAGCATATGTTCTCTTAAAAATTCCAAACCCATGGTGGTGAGAATAACCGCGTCTAAAGCGCTTCTCCCCTTTTCCGGTGACGATGAAGCATGGGAGGATCTGCCTTTGAAAGTCAGCCAGTTATCATGAGTCGGCCATACGATGGCCTTTCCGGTAACTTCCGAACCCCAGTCCGAACCATAGTGGCTGGTAAGCATAAGATCCACTTCATCCATATATCCGCCTTCCAGAATATAATGTTTGGAGCCTTCCAGTTCTTCTGCGGGGGTTCCAAACACAATAACCGATCCCGTTGTCTGAAAGACTTCTTTTAATCCCAGGGCAGCCGCAAATCCGGCAGATGCGATAAGATTATGGCCGCAGGCATGGCCATTGGGCAGAGCATCATACTCAAGCATGATACCAATGACAGGGCCGCCTTCTTTTCCCTTAAAAACAGCTTTGAACGCTGTCGGCATATCAATTTTGTGGTCAAACTTGGGATGTTTCCCAACCAGCCCTCTTTGTACCTCAAACCCTTCCTTTTCCAGCTCATCCATTAACAATGCGGAAGAATTGAATTCTTCCCATCCCACTTCCCTGAACTCCCAAATCTTCCTTCCGGTTTTGTGGATTTTTTTTCTGTTCCTGTCGATTGCTTCCATCATTCGAGTTTCTACAGAATTCATTTTCTCCTTTACCCTCCATACTTTTCATAGTTATATATCCTCCAGCCGCTCTGTTTCAGAGGCATGGTTATCATTATAATCTCAGGCCGTTAAAAGAACGTTAATATTTATGCCGCTTTTATAAAAATACAAAAAAAGACTACAGATTTTCTTTTTTTGAAATCTGTAGTCAAATTAGCATCCAAATCGGAAATGAAAACGTGTCATATATTATTTTGGAGGTTTCGCAGAGTATCTGCCTTTTCCGGATATCCGCTGTATTCATATTGCCGTATCGTAAACGGAAGCAGCTCCAGCCATCGTTCCCCATTCTTCTGATTTTCGTAAAATCTCGCGACGGCATGGTGCCAGAGCCGTCTTTTTCCCATGGAGAGATGCTGATAAACATAGTCTTTATAAAACCGGTGCCGGAATTTATAAATAATATAATCGTCCCATGTCTGTTCCACGACAAAACGAGTCAGAAGAAGCTGTTCCAGCACTTCGATCAGCTCCATCCGATCCATTTCCACCAACAGCTCCAGCTCCTCCAGCTCCGCATGCTCCACAAAAATCGACAGAGCGTCCAATACCTTTCTCTGCTCTTTGGTAAGCTTTTCCAGCCATAACTGTATCAGCATGTCGATTCTCGGCAGCGGCCGTCCTTCCTTCCAGCCGTCCTGCCGGATCATATTCAGTGTATCCATCAATACAAGCGCGTTTCCCTCTGTGCGAAGAAAAATCTCACGGGTGCTGATTCCGGCATCGCCGCATCCTTGCAATGCATTTCCAGCAATTTCGGTTGTCTCCGCCTCCGTGAAGCACGAAAGAGGAAGAGTAGTAATGATATCCCGCTCACGCAGCGCTGCAAGGAGCCCGCGGATATCCTGTTCGCCGTCAATACGGCAGGTCGCAATCATAAAAACCTGCCGGTTGCCCAGTTCTATCATGACACGCTGCAATAGCCGGCGGCTGACGATATCCATCCATTGGAGGCTGTCAAAGTATAAAATAATTCGCCATCGGCCGGCAAGCTCCTTCAACAGATTCAGTACCCCGTTCTCCAAAGCCATATAACTTAAATATTCCCCGTTTCCGCCGTGAACCACGTCCGGATTCTCCGTTGCCATTCCTGTAAGTACGAGATGAATCAGTGCTGTGCTGCTTTCCGTCAGACGGATTTTACCTTCATTCTGAAGATTTTCAAGCTGTTTGAAAAGATCCCGCCATGATTTTAAGGGAAAGTCGGCTTCCGCGCAGTAACAGTGGGAGACAAGCTCAAGGACGCCTGCGTCACGGTTCATCTCATAAATCTGCTGCATCAGAGCTGTTTTACCGACTCCCACTTCGCCTTCAATGACAACTGAGGCAGACGGTTCATGATTTAGGAACCAGAAAATCCGTTCATCAATGTATTGAAGCTCCGCCAGCCGTCCGAAGAAATGATCCTTGCGATCCGTTTTTCGGATAAGCGAAACTTCTTTCCGGTGGAACATGGTCCGGAACAGCAATTCCACCGCATGGGAAGGCTCCTCGTCCAGATCCCTCCGCAGGCATTTTACATACTCATGATACATCTGGATTCCCCAATCGTATTTCTCGGCCTGCATATAGCATTTCATTCCGGTCAGAACCATTTCCTCATCCCATGGTTTCCAATATTCCCACGTGCCAATCAGACGCCGGAGCCTCGTTATATCACGGCAGACCAAAGGCTCGGCCAGTTCTGATTTAATATAATCCAGGCACCTGGAGAGTTGGATACGTCTTTTGTTTTCCACCCAGACTTCAAATTCCGGGCAGTCTTTGAGATAGAAAAAATCGAGAAATCTGTCCTGCCGGAGAGCAAAATCCGCTTCGGGTAAATCCCATTCCGATCCGAAACCGAATTTAGGATTCAGTTCCAGAGAATTTTTCCCATGCAGCAGGATGGCGTCTTTATCCAGGCAGCGCCGGATCTGAAAGAGAGCCTGCCTTAAATTTTTGCGTCCGGAGGATTCATCGCTGGAGCCCCAGAAGACGGATATTAGTTCGTCCCGGTTGACCTTTTTCTCCACACAGAGATAATAAAAAATCCCTTCCGCTTTGCGATAAGGAAAATGGACAATCCTGCCATTATTAAACACACCCGGTATCCCGAGAAGCGTCACCTGATATTCTGACATATCTGTAATCCCCCCCTGTTATATCAAGCTGCGGCGCTCTGCAGTCGCGTATCCGGCTTACTTCGCACAGTGCCATATCCAAACTTTTCAACCGGTTTTGAACACGGTTTTACTTCGTTTTAACTTGTATAACTATACCATATTATGATATCAATTTAAACATTTCGGCGGGAATTAATAGACCATTTTCTGGATAAATCCATTTGCATATGGGGAAGGGGGATTGCTAATGAAATTCATGAACCAGGAGTTCCTCCGGTTTACCGGAAAAACAGGCGGTATCTGCCGTTTTTAGCGAATCGGTCAAAGGTTGACCAGAAAAAAAGTTTCTGCTCACAACAATCCGGGGAGTGTGTGAAGCGGCACATCATTGCTATTTTAAACAGGCTTTGTTATACTGAAAATATTATATTAGGAATGCTTTGAGCGCCTTGTTTTAAAAAGATAATGGAACAGGTTTCACAAGATTTATAAAGGAGAGGTGGACAATGGAGTACAGAAAATTTGCGGAAATTCCGGAGAAGGTTTCCCTGCTGGGGTTTGGCGGAATGCGTTTTCCTGTCAGAGACGATCAGCCTGAAAATATCGTGGAGGAGGGAGTACAGGCGCTCATTGATCATGCCCGGGAGAGAGGCATCACCTATTTTGACACGGCATACTCCTATCATGGGGGACGGTCAGAGGAGGTCTTATCGGGGGCGCTTAGGAAATACCCCAGAAACTCCTATTATCTGGCTGATAAACTGCCTATCTGGCTGATTAAAGAGGCGGCGGACACGGAAAAATATTTTATGGAACAGCTGGAACGCTGTCAGACAGAGTATTTTGATTTTTATCTGGTGCATTCCCTGGACCGGTATAAATATGAGATTTGTGAAAAGTATCATGTATACGATGCATTAAAGCGCTTCCGGTCGGAGGGCAGGATCCGGCATCTCGGCTTTTCCTTCCACGATACACCGGAAATCCTTGAAAAGATCGTTTCGGACCATGCATGGGATTTTGCCCAGATTCAGCTTAACTATCTGGACTGGGAAATGCAGGACGCCAAAGGACAGTATGAAATTCTTGAATCCCGCGGCATTCCGTGTATTGTGATGGAGCCAAACCGGGGCGGCGCGCTGACATCCCTCCCGGAATCATCGGCGAAGTTTTTAAAAGAAGTCCATCCGGAGCGGTCCCTTGGCTCATGGGCGATCCGTTTTGCCGCCTCCAAACCAGGTGTGCTATGTGTGCTGAGCGGTATGGAGTCGGAAGCGGTAGTCGACGAGAATGCCGCCACGGTTACGGGCGTAACGCCGTTTGATGAAAGAGAGGAGCGTGCGGTCGGACAGGCAGTAAATATGTTCCTGAAAAATAAGATGATCCCATGCACCGGATGCGCCTATTGCAGGGAATGTCCGAAACAGGTGAACATCCCGAAAATATTTGCCGCATACAATCAGTATCTGGTGGGAAAAGACAATTTTCAGTTTTATAATGCCTATTCCAAGCTGAAGGCGGAGGAAAGGGCAGGAAACTGTATCGGATGCCGCAAGTGTATGGAGCATTGTCCACAGGGAATCCGGATCACCGAAGAGCTTGATATGATACAAAAACTGGTCGTCAGGATTAATGAGATCCGCCCGTCAAATTGGGGGGAGATGTGACGGGGAGCCGGTCAGTCCTTGTTTTTACCTGCGGCTACCAGACAGGTCAGAATACATCCGGATAAAAGTCCGGCTAAGTAGCAGATAATGCCCATGCGGGAACACTCCTTTCATTGATTAATGATGAAAAGCCGTGCCGCATGCTTTTCATCCCTGTTATATATCTATTATTGACCATATTTATTTAGATATAAGCTTTCCGTAAAAAAGCAGATATTGTTGAACCGGAAAATGGATGTCCGGTGGCTATCTGGATGACGTCTTTCTTCACCAATCCGTGCACTCCTGCCCCAGCCGAAAGTCTTTAATACAGATTCTGGAGCTTTGTATTAAAAATGTCAGGCTTGAGAAAATACGCGGAAATATTTATGCTGTCAAGATGGCGCCTGTGTGTTTTTTCCGTATATTTTGCGAAATGACATCATGAATGATAACGCGAGGGCCGCGGTCATAATTTCCGCAGACAGGGATGTAAGCCAAACCCCGTCGATGCCCAGAAAAGCAGGCAGAACGGCAAGGGAGACAAGCGGAAAGGCCATCGTCTGTCCGAAGGACACGGCCAGTGATACAGCCGGTTTATTCATTGCGGTAAAGAAGGAACCTGCTGCTGTTCCGATCCAGTTAAACAGATAGGAGAAGGAGAAAAGATGCATGGCGCGTGAGGCCATGGCCGTCAGTTCCGGTTGATCGCCTTCCATAAAAAAAGGAATGATCAGATGTCCGCCGGTCAACATGAAAGCCATTGCCGAGATGGAGATGACGGCTCCCGCGGTCATCAGTATCTTTTCCAGCCGGAACATCCTTGTGTACTTGGCGGCACCAAAGTTGTAGCTGATGGCCGGCTGCAGGGCATCCACCATACCAAAGAGCATGGAACTGACAAAGGAGTCAATGTACATAACAATGGAAAAAGCGGCGACAGCCATTGCACCCGAAAGTCGCAGCAGCACCGCATTCATGATAACCATGGAGACAGATGCCGAAATATTTGAGAAGAACTCCGAACTGCCGTTACCAATAATGTTTCTCAGTATATGCCATGGGATGCGCGGACTGACAAAACGCAGGACAAGCTTTTTACCTAAAAAGGGGAACAATCCGATGCCGGTTCCCAGGGTCAGGCTGATACAGGATGCCAGGGCGGCGGAGGAAACTCCCATTCTGAAATGTACGATAAACAGCCAGTCGAAAAACAGATTGGAGAGTGCGATGAAGATATTCATCCCCATACTGTAGATAGTCCTGCCGCATACCCTCAGATAATTGTCAAGTGCAAAGAAGATCATGATAAAAGGGGCAAATACGGCATAGACCCGCATATATTCAACCGCCAGGTTCAGGACGTCATCCCCGGCGCCCATCAGTCTGACCGCCTGCGCCCCTCCAAAGAATCCGGCCAGGCCTACGAGACAGGAGATGGCGACGATAAACAGGCTGCTGAAACTGAATACGGTGCAGGCCTCCCGTTCTTTCCCCTGCCCCAGACGGATTGAAATCTGGACGGAGGAACCGACGGCAATCATATCCGAGAGGGCAAAACTGATCATGATAACCGGCATTACAAGATTAATTGCGGCGAGCGCATGGGAGCCTATAAACTTCCCGACGAAAATGCCGTCGGCCACCATGTAGAGGGAGGAAACAGCCATGCCGGCCATACTGGGCAGGGCACAGCGGAAGAAGAGCCTCAACGGTGAAAGAGTAGAAAACATTTTGTGTTCCATTATTCACCATCCTCTTTCATTATCTCCTGGCTGTAAATATCCATGATATCACCGAGGACAGCGAGCTGCTCCGGACTATATTTTTTTTCAATTGTGCGCAGGGCGCGTTCAAAGGGCCTGTCATAAACCACAGAATTCTTTTGTAACTCGTCGCTTACACGCAGGTAGTAGACGCGCTTATCCTTCCCGCTCTGCGTTTTGACTACATGGCCGAGCCGGATCAGTTCATTTACCTTCTTTGTAACCGCGGGTTTTGAAATTCCCAGAGTTTCGGCAATAGAACTTACGGTACAGTTATCCTGATATGCAATAATATCCAGATACATGATACTGTTGTAGGATAAATTACCGGTGATTGACCGGTTGACATAACGGACGTCATAGATGGTCATATTATAGTATAGCCGGTTGAGGCTGTCTCTCAGATTCATATCATTCTCCAATACAAAGGTGATCCGCAATTCGGATTTGTTATTAGTTAACTAAATATAATTAGATTTAGTTAACAATATAGCGTTGGGATGCGTAAGAGTCAAGAGGATTTTCCGATTTTAGAAAAAATTAATGAATTGTTAATGCCGGGACGCCGGGCCACAGCCGGCAGATGGTCTCGCAGACGGTGAAAAAAACAAGTAAAAAATAGGATAAAACCGGCCGCTGCCTTGTCAAATTTATGATTTCGGTATAAACTGTCTTTATGTCTGATATGACGAGAGATTATAATACGGGAGAAGGACAGCTATGGACAGAAGTGAACGTTTATCGGGAAAAAAGGTGTTAATCGTGGGATTGACACTTTTTTCCATGTTTTTTGGGGCGGGTAATCTGATATTTCCGCCTTTTCTGGCAGTACAGGCAGGGACATCCATTATACCGGCCGCTGCCGGATTCTTAATCAGCGCAGTGGGGCTTCCGGTTCTGGGCGTGATTGCGGTTGCGCGCTCCGGCGGCCTGGAAAAACTGGCAGGCCGTGTGCACCCGGCCTTTGCACAGCTTTTTACCATTCTCATTTACCTGTCGATCGGGCCGTTTCTCGCGATTCCCAGGACAGCAGGCACTTCCTTCGAAATGACGCTTCTGCCCCTTGTGGGGGAAGGCGGAAAAGCGGCGGGGCAGCTTCTGTATTCCATTGTATTTTTTACCATTGCCATGGTTATGGCATTTAACCCGGACAAGCTGACGGAGCGTCTCGGTAAGATTCTCTGTCCGGCCCTTTTGATATTAATATGTGTCATGTTTGCCGGCAGTGTTTTTTATCATCAGACGATTTCGGGGGAGCCGGCGGGAGCTTATCAGAGAGCCGCCGCCGTCACCGGTTTCCTGGAAGGTTACCAGACAATGGATACGATTGCGGCTCTGAATTTCGGCATTGTAATTGCGCTGAATATAAGAGCCATGGGAGTCAGAGAAGACAGTCAGGTGGTACGGACTACGATTCACAGCGGGATGATAGCGGGGCTCCTGCTGGCGCTCATCTATATGGCGCTGGCTTACGTAGGCGGACAGGTACAGGCGGAGGCGGCGTCACTGGATAACGGGGCGAGGATTCTTACATTTGCGGCAGGCCGGTTTTACGGGAATGCAGGAGCTTTACTGCTCGGCGTGATTTTCTTTATCGCTTGTCTGAACACATGTATCGGCCTTCTCAGCTGCTGCAGTAAATATTTTTCAACTCTGGTTCCCGGGATTGGGTACCGGGCCTGGGTTGTCTTATTCGCCGTGACCAGTGTTGTGATTGCCAATGCCGGGCTCAGCCGGATTCTGGCTTTTTCCGTACCGGTGCTGAATGCGATTTATCCGGTTGCCATCGTATTGATTGCTTTGTCTTTTATCCACAGGGGAGAGGGAGCGGGAAGAAAGATGTATCCTGCGGCGATTTTACTGACCGGCATTGTCAGTGTGATTTATTCTCTGGAACAGACACGGATTGTAATTCCGGTGATTACCGGGGCGGTCTCGCTTCTGCCGGGGTATGGACTGGGACTTGGATGGTTAATTCCTGCGGCTATTGGTATCGGGATCGGGCGGATGCTGCCGGAGCATAGCAGATAGAGAGGAGCAGGAAAGGCTTTCTTACCGGCAACGAAAGGCAATAAGGGCTGTGAAATATACGAAAAAATTGAGTAAATTTTCCTTCCGGTGTTGACAGACGGGAGCAGGAGTTATATAATATGGCAGACTTAAGGTGTTGGACGGCAGATTTTCACAGCCAATCCATAACGGGGCCTTAGTCAGTCAAAACAGAATAGTTGGAAACTTCGGTAGGTGAGGTTACCACAGGGATTTGGATGATTCCTAAGATTGCTGCCGCAAATTTGTGGAGACACAACGCGCTGGTTAGCAGGAGATGTCGTAAAGGCATAACCTAATGCAATTCTATCGCCCTGTGATACTAAAGCTTGTACGTTGCAGTTCTGGTTCTCCGGTAGATCGGTAGAACCGGGATGGTATTTTTCAGATAGAGGAAATCCGCTGCTTCGTATAGCAGCGGATTTTTTTTGCAGGAGGCCGTACCGGAGAAGACAGGAAAATATGGAGTATGAAAGGCAGGTGAGACGCAATGGATGCCGGGGGCAGTTGTCACTCGTGTAATTACCGGTTACAAAACCGGACAGAAAAACGGAATAAAAGAAAGAGAGGACTGGACAATGAACAGAGATATTTTTATGGAACTGATGGTAAAGAGAGAATACAAGGCAGTCCGCAGTATTCTGGATGTGATGAACACCGTGGACATTGCGTCCCTGCTGGAGGAGCTTGACGACAGGGAGATGGCGACGGCTTTCCGCCTGATTCCCAAAGAGAAAGCGGCGGATGTGTTTTCAAATATGAATAACGCCATGCAGTCACATCTGGTACAAATGTTTACGGATCAGGAATTAAAAGAGCTCCTGGACGATTTATATATGGACGATACGGTAGATTTGCTGGAAGAACTTCCGGCCAATCTGGTAACTCAGATTCTGGAGACCGTAGACGGTGAAAAAAGGGCGCAGATTAATATCCTTTTAAACTATCCGCAGGACAGCGCCGGAAGCATAATGACAACCGAATATGTGGATCTGAGGAAGGACAATACGGTAGCCCAGGCCCTGGCACATATTAAGAAAACGGGAATTCATAAAGAGACGATTTACACCTGCTATGTGCTTGATAACAGGAAACTGGCGGGAATTGTGTCGGCAAAAGACCTGATGACAATGGATGACGACAGGACGATGGAGGAGCTGATGGAGACGGATATTATCTCTGTTTACACCCATACGGACCAGGAGGAGGTTGCCAGACTGTTTTCCAAATACGATCTTCTCGCCATACCGGTTCTGGATATGGAAGAGCGGATGGTGGGCATCGTGACGGTAGACGACGCCTGGGATGTCGCTGTGGATGAGGCTACGGAGGATATTACGAAGATGGCTGCCATGAATCCAAGTGAGAAGTCCTACTTTGATACCTCGGTGATCCAGCACGCCAAGAACAGGATCGTCTGGCTGCTGGTGCTGATGCTTTCCGCAACGCTGACTGGGACCCTCCTGACGCGGTATGAGGATGCAATTTCCGTTGTGCCGCTTCTTGTGGCGTTTATCCCGATGCTGATGGATACCGGCGGAAACTGCGGCTCCCAGAGCGCAACGCTTGTCATCAGGGGGATCGCGCTGGATGAAATCCATTTCAAGGATCTATTCAGGGTGGTTTATAAGGAATTCAGAATCTCACTGATTGTGGGGGTGATTCTGGCGGCGGCCAACGGGGTGAGGATTTTACTGATGTACCGGAATATGAAACTGGCGGTGATCGTCAGCATTTCCCTGATTGGCACGGTTGTAATCTCAAAGATTATCGGCTGTATGCTGCCGCTGCTGGCAAAGAAGGTGAACCTGGATCCGGCGATCATGGCCGCTCCGATTATTACCACGCTGGTGGATACATGTTCGATAGCGATTTACTTTACTGTGGCGACGAGACTGTTTGCATTATAAGGAGTGCAGGAGGGGAAACGGGGCTGATAACCGGATATGAAAAGGCGGAACCATCGATTTTGGTTCCGCCTTTTTGACTGATGGCAGTGACCTGTGCGCGGAGCATGCAGGTTATCGTTATACCGCGGATAAAATCCAGTTAATAATAGCCTGATTGCTGGTGATAACAGGAAGCTCAAGCATTTTTCCAATGGCATTTCGGATCTCGGCAGCACGGAGATTCGTGCAGGAGAGTAAAAGGAGATCCTGTTTTTTCAGTTCGTGTTCCAGCTGCTTAGCAGCCTCCATGATCTCCTGTGGTTCTACACGGGCAATCCGGGTGTCATCGGAGATTCCCAGGCCGTGGCAGGCTCCGCAGGAGATGCCGAACCTGTCTAAGGTTTCGGTAAAAAATTTATTCACCTCGGATGTGTAGGGAGTCAGAAGGCCTATGCGCCTCGCTTTAAAATACCTTATTTCAGATAGGACAGCGGAGAATGCATTGGTAGCGGGACAATCCAGTCCGTCTTCCAGCTCGCGGCTGATACGGCTCAGGCCTTCCTCACCGTACACGGCCGAGGCTGAAGTGCAGCCAAAGACAGCGCCGTCAAAGTTTGTGATATGTTTCAAGGCGGAGACTGCCCTGGGCAGTTCTTCATCCACCATCCGCTTTTCCGCCTCCTTGCCGACCTCATCCAACTGCATTCTGGCAGTATGGATAATAATATTGGAAGGAAGAGAAATTTGCAGATCCGTTTCCAGAATGGTATCTGTGTTTGGCAGTAACAGAGCAATGCGTTTTAAATCCCGGTTTGACATTCTTATACCTCCTGTATTCTAAGATAAATCTTCCGTAATGTATTTCGCTATGCCATCATGTATCTTATTCCGCAATCTCCAAAATAACTTTATGTGTCTTAAAATGTTCTATATAATCACTTCCCGGCAGTTCGTCGGTAATGATGAGATCGAAATCTTTAAGCTGAGAATAAGTCATCAGGGAGGTCTGGTTAAATTTTGTATGGTCAATCAGCAGAATATGCTCGAGGCTCTGAGCCATCACCACTTTTTTTACCTCATATTCTTCTGAGGTTGCATTCGTCACCCCGCTCTGGAGGGAGGCGGCGGTGCAGGCCATAAAGGCCTTGCTGATATTATAGACGCTGAGACTGTTGATGCAGGGGACGCCTACGAGGGACGCAGTGTTATGGTTTAAAATACCCGGAAGCGCAATCACATTTATGTTGGGGAAGCTGAGAGCCCGGTACATGAACTGGACACTGTTTGTAATAACGGTCAGGCCCTGTATCTGCGCTATATAGTTGATGATACTCAGGGTAGAGGTGCCGGTATCTACAAAAATGGTATCCCCGGGCTGTACGTGAAGAGCCGCCTGCTTGGCAATTTTGCTTTTTAAATCTATATTTGTCGTGGTTCTGTCATTAAAGGGGAGAAGCTCTTTCACGGAAAACGGCTGCTGCAGGGCGGTGACGCCTCCGTAAACCTTCTTTACGGTGCCTTTCTCAGCCAGAATATTCAAATCCCTCAGCAGCGTGTTCTTTGATATGCGGAATACCTCGCAAAGCTTGTCGCTGGTGACAGAGCCATTTTCTATAATATATCGTTCCATATCATTTATTCGTTCAATTCTCATAATTAGCAGCTCCTTATTTTCTTGAATTAATTATAGCAGAATACAAACAAAAAACAAGAAAATTTATATAAATCCACAATAAAGTTTCAAAATTCCATCAAGAACTATTGACATCATACATATTAATGATAATATATAGTTAATATACAAGGAAAATTAAACTAAAATGTCAAGAAGGAACCAAAAATAAAAAAGAAAACCAATCAAATCAAGCTGATAACTAAGATGAAGGAAAAGGAGGAGAAGGTAATGGCTATTCAATTTATTATGCCCGGGAAGGTAATAATGGGAGAACGTGCTTTGGATGAGGCGGCAGGGCTTCTTAAGGAATTGGGGACGAAGGCCCTGATTGTGACCGACCGCGTGATGACGGAGCTGGGAAATGTAAAAATTCTGGAGGAGGTTCTGGAACGGGAGGGACTTCAGTATACCGTCTATGACGGCGTCTTTGGCGAACCGACGGATCATATGGTGGAGGCCGGAACAGGGCTTTACAAAACAGCGGGCTGCGACTTTTTAATTGCGTTGGGGGGCGGAAGCGCGCTGGATACGATGAAAGCAATTGCAGCTTTGGCGGTTTTGGGCGGAAAAATCACAGATATGATGGGAAAAGAGATTAAAGCCGATACCGCTCCCATGGTCGCGATCCCTACTACGGCCGGAACCGGTTCGGAAGCTACCCAGTTTACCATCATCACGGATACGGAACATGACGTCAAGATGCTGCTAAAAGGAGCTGATATCATGCCGTCGGTGGCAGTCGTGGATCCACGGTTTACGATGACGGCTCCGCCGAAGATCACGGCAGCCACGGGACTGGACGCCCTGACGCATGCGGCGGAAGCCTATACCTCAAAAAAAGCCGGCCTGCTCTCAGACGTGTTTGCGATTTCTGCGGTAAAAAGGATTTTCCGGTATCTGCCGGCTGCCTTCTGCGACGGACAGAATGTGGAAGCCAGAGTTCAGATGGCGGCGGCGGCTCTGGAGGCAGGCGTTGCGTTTAATAATGCATCCGTGACGGTGGTGCATGGAATGAGCAGGCCAATCGGCGCATTGTTCCATGTACCGCATGGTATTTCCAACGCCATGCTGATTAAGGAGTGTTTTACTTTTGTGCTGGACGGTGCGTATGGACGGTTTGGCGACCTGGGGCGTGCGATTGGAGCCGCGGATGAAGATGCATCGGACGAGGATGCGGCCCGGGCATTTTTACAAGCGGTGGAAGAATTATGCCATATATTGGAGATACCGACACTGGAGGAATATGGGATTGACAGGGAGCGCTATTTCAGTTCCATAGACAAGATGGCGGAGGATGCAATGCTCAGCGGAAGTCCGTCCAATACACGCAAACAGCTTGATTCGGAGGACCTGAAGAATATTTACAGAAGTCTTTGGGCCTGAAACACATGCCGGCTTTATACATATTTGGCCCGTATGAGCGCAGCCCGCTAGGCCGCGCTTATACGGGCCAAATCTCCCACAAAGTGTGGTGTACATCTGACGGAAAGCAATTTTCAAACACGCTCCAGAAGAACAGATTTTCCAGGCAGGTTCCGGATTTAATCAAATTCGGTAAGATGCCTTGGAGAATCTGTTTTTTCATTTTACAGAAAAGTTCTCCTGTTAAATGAAAACAGCTATGCGGAGAATTGCGCTGCGATGTGCGAAAGCGTACCGGACAAGGGCTGTGCATTTTGCACAATAAAATGGTATAAAAATCTGCATAATTAATGAAAATGTAAACTGCTATTGACCGAAAGTATATAATATGCTAACATACAATCATAAAATAACAATAAACAAATCAACAACACATCATAAAAGACCAAAAAGTAAAATGATGAGGTGTAAAGCGTATAAGGAGGGAGTATAAAAGCTATAAGGGAGCAGAAGGAGGAAGTGTTGTGATATGCACAATGAAAGAACTGCTGGCAGATGCAGATAAGCACGGGCGGGCAGTCGGAGGTTTTAATGTTGCCAATATGGAGAGCGTGATGGGCGCAATCAGGGCGGCGGAAGAGATGGATACACCGATTATCCTGCAGATTGCAGAGAAGAGGATGGGGTATTCCCCGGTGGAATATATCGCGCCTATGATGGTTGAGGCGGCCAGAACAGCCGGAGTTAGGGTAGCCGTACATCTGGATCATGGAAAGTCACGGGAAATGATAAAAAGGACTCTGGAATATGGCTTCACATCCGTTATGTTTGACGGCTCCGATGAAACGCTGGAGGAAAATATTCGTCTTACCAGACAGATTGCAGAGATGGCAAAGCCTTACGGCGCCACGGTCGAAGCAGAACTGGGGGTAGTAGGCGGAAATGAGGGCAGCGGAGATCACCAGGTTCTGTATACGGATGTGAAGGAAGCAGAGAGATTTGCGAGGGAGGCGGGGATGGATGCCCTGGCGATTGCAATCGGGAATGCCCACGGGCATTATAAAGGGGTTCCCAATCTGAATTTTGACGTACTCCGTAATATCGCAGGCAGGGTTTCTGTTCCGCTGGTGCTGCACGGAGGGACGGGAATCACGGATGAACAGTTCCGGGAGGCGATTTGCTGCGGAATACGCAAAATCAATATCGCCACGGCAAACTTTGACGCCCTTACAAAAGGAGCCGCCGACTACCTGGCTGAAAGCAAAGAACATAATTATTTTGAGCTGAACGAGCAGATGGTGCGTTATGTCTGCGAAAATGTGAAGAAATGCATTAAGGTATTCAATAACCGTGAGGCAGCGCCGCAGCAACGGGTATTTGCAGGATACCGATAGACAGGAGGAAGAAGAAATGAAATACATAACATTTGATGAGGATAAACCGTATGATTTAATCCTTCTGGGGAGGGTTGCGATTGATTTTAACCCTCTGGACTACAACAAGCCGCTGTATGAGAGCGAGACCTTTAAAAAATATGTGGGTGGTTCTCCCGCTAATATTGCGGTTGGAATGGCGAGACTCGGGAAAAAAATCGGATTTTTTGCAAAGGTATCAGACGACCAGTTCGGCACATTTGTGGAGCGTTATTTTGAGAATGAAGGGATAGATATCTCCCATATTTCAAGATGCCAAAACGGAGAGAAGCTGGGACTGACGTTTACTGAGATACTCAGCCCGACGGAGAGCAGTATTTTAATGTACAGAGGCAGTATTGCCGATCTGCAGCTCAGTGTGGAGGACATCGATGAGGAGTACATAAAGAGTGCAAAAGCGCTTTTGATATCAGGCACGGCGCTGGCAGCCTCTCCTTCCAGGGAAGCGGCGTTAAAGGCAGTGTCCCTTGCAAAGAAAAACCAGGTACCGGTTATTTTTGACATTGATTACAGGGCCTACACCTGGAAGAATCATGATGAAATTGCAATCTATTATTCGGCAGTCGCATCTCAGGCAGACATTATCCTTGGCTCACGTGAGGAGTATGATTTGACGGAAAACCTGATTGCGCCGGGGAGGACCGATGTGGAGACTGCGAAAGCATGGTGCGCAAAGGGGGCAAGGATTGTCGTGATAAAACACGGCAGGGAGGGTTCCACCGCCTATGCCTATGATGGAAACAGCTTTTCTATCAAACCGTTCCCGGTCAAGGCGCTAAAGGGATTTGGCGGAGGAGACGGCTATGCGGCGGCATTTTTATACGGGCTGCTGGAGGGGAAGGAGCTTCTTGACTGCCTGGAGATGGGCAGCGCCGAAGCTGCCATGCTGGTGGCCAGCCACGCCTGCAGCGCTGATATGCCAGGCGCCGAAGCGCTTTACACATTTATCAGACAGTGCAAGGATGAGTACGGCGAGATGGTAGCCAGAGCCTGACAACAGTGAATCAAATTCAGCATGAATATAAAGGAGGATGAAGATGAGAAATACGAAAAAAGTATGGGGATTATTGATGGCGGCGGCTATGGCAGTTTCACTGACTGCATGCGGAGGCGGAACCGGCTCTGCGGGAGGAACGGAAGGCACGAAGAGTGCAGGGCAGGAAGCAGAGACAGATTCCGGTCAGGTATCGGCTGATGCTGCTGTTGTGGATGGAGTGGAGGAGCTTACACTGACCTTGTCCCATCACTGTTCGGAGGACGATTCCAACCACGTATACGCAGAGGCATTTGCGGAAGCGGTTAATAAGCTGTCCGGCGGGAAGATGACGGTGGACATTTATGCCAACGGCCAGCTGTTCGGCCAGGCTGACGCGCTGTCCGCTTTATCCCAGGGAACGCTTGATATCGCCCTTTCCGATACTGCGCTGTTCGCCAATTATGATCCGTCCGGGGCTTTGTTTGATATGCCGTATCTGGTTGATTCCAGAGAACAGGCAATCAAGATGGTGAGAGATGAGGATGTACTTTCATTTATCCGCGGTAAGATGGCAGAAAAAGGCGGTTTCCATGTGTTAAGCATACAGCCGCTGTATTTCAGAAGTTCACTGGTGAAAAATAAGGATATCAACAGCTTCGACGGCTTTAAAGGGCTGATCATGCGTACACCGGAGGCTCCTCATACTATCGCCGCTTTTGAAGCATTTGGCGCCAATCCGACCGTAATTCCGTCCGGTGAAGCTTATACTGCCGTTCAGACCGGCGTGGCCGACGGGCTGGAAGGCCATCCGGAATACGTTTACCTGCAGAAGTTCTATGAGGTAGCCCAGAACTATGTACAGACAAAGCATGTATTTACTTTCACCGCGTATTCAATGAGCCAGAAGGTTTATGACGGCCTGTCGGATGCCCAGAAGCAGGTGATCGATGAGGCTTCCGTACTGGCCCAGGACGCATTTCTGGAATATACGTCCACGCTGTTTGAGGATTCTATGAAGAAGCTGGAGGAAGAGGGCGTGCAGATTACGGAGGTGGATCTGGCTCCGTTTAAAGAATCGACCGCATCATATCTTCAGAATTTTATCACAGACAACAACCTTCAGGAAGTTTTCGATAAGATTCAAAGCTTAAAGTAAACAACGGTAAAGGGGGAGCGCAACGGTGCTGAATAAAATTCTGGATGTGACGCGAAAAATTACGAATATTATTGTAACATTCCTGTTTATGGTGGTAGTGGCTGTCGTATTTGCCCAGGTAGTGGCCCGTTATGTCGCCGGATCTTCGATCCGGTGGGCCGACGAGCTGGCCAGGTTTGCATTTGTCTGGCTGGTCTATCTGGGAGGCTCCATCACGATCCGGGAAGGCAGAAATGTATGCTTTGATTTACTGCTGGAGGCATGTAAGGGAAAAACCTGGAAGGTGATGTTTACGGTTGTCTGTGCGGCATCGGCAGTTTTCCTAATCTGCATGACTTACCTCGGCGTTTTAGTCTGCCAGACCCAGATGGCGGAAAGTTCGCCCATCATGCACTGGCCCATGGCCGCTGTGTGCGCGGCTATACCGATAGGCGGAGTACTGATGTTTTTTGAACAAATCAGTTATTATCTGGTTCATTTGAATGGAACGCAGGATGAAAAAGGCGAGGAGGAGTGTGTATGTTAGTTACGGCATTTATATTGTTTTTTGTATTTTTAATGCTGGGTGTGCCCATCGCATTTTCGCTCGGCCTCGGTTCGGTAGTCGCTATCTTTATGGATGATAAAATCTCTTCGATGCTGGTAGCGCAGAAGCTGTTTTCTTCCATCAACTCCTTCAGCCTGATGGCAATCCCCTTTTTTATGCTTTCCGGCGAGCTGATGGAGGCCGGGGGCATCTCCAAACGCCTGGTTAACATTGCAAAGGCGTTTGTGGGGCATATTACAGGCGGCATTGGAATGGTGGATATCGGAACCAGCGTTCTCTTCGCGGGCGTATCCGGTTCGGCGGCAGCCGATACGGCGGCCGTGGGTTCCATGCTGATTCCGTCCATGCTGAAAAACGGTTATCCGAGGGGGCTTGCGGCGGTTATCCAGGCATGTGCCGGGTCTCTCGGCCCGATTATCCCGCCCAGCCTTACCATGATTATCTACTGCTCCCTGACCGGCCTGTCAATCGGCGAATGCTTTATGGCCGGTGTTATTCCTGGTCTTATCATCGGACTCGGCGTTGCGGTCGTCACTTATTTTTATGCCAGGCGCCTGGGAATAAAGGGGGATGAACGGGTTCCCTACCGGGAGAGGCTGACGGCAATAAAAGACGGGATTCTGGCGATTATCATGCCCCTTATCATCATCGGCGGAATCGTCTCCGGTATTTTTACTCCTACGGAGTCAGGGGCAATTGCTGTAATCTATGCCCTGGTGATCGGAATGTTTGTCTACAAAGAATTTACCTACCGGGAACTGCCGAGGATTTTCCTGAAGGCGGCTTCCATGACGGGTATGGCGCTGCTGATTGTTGCCGGAGCCTCGATTTTCAGCTGGCTTGTGGCTTATGAGAAATTCCCGAAAATGATAATCACTTTCCTCACCGGTTTAACGGACAACAAATACGTTATCATGATGCTGCTGGTTCTGTTCCTGCTCTTTGTCGGAATGTTTATTGAGACTCTGTCGGCGACCATCATCTGTGCGCCGATTCTGATGCCGGTGGCGGCCCAGTACGGCATTGATCCGATTCAATTTGCCCTGATTATGGTCATTACTCTTGTCTATGCTGGAGTAACTCCGCCGGTCGGAGGCGTGCTGTTCATTACAATGGGAATTGCAAAGGCGAAGATGAAGGAGGCGCTTACCTATCTGGCGCCGTATCTTGGAATCATCTGTATCGTCATTTTACTGCTGATTTTTGTTCCGCAGATCTCTCTGCTGCTGCCGAGACTGCTGTTCTAATCGTTACTGTTCACAGAAGCGCGCATTTTGGCGGGGCTGTGAATAGTGACTTCTAATCAGATATGGAAGTTATATGAGGAGGAATAAGGGATGAAACTTACGTTAAATGTTTCTCTGGCAGGAAAGACGGCCGTCATCACGGGAGCCGGAGGCGTTATCTGCGGCTGCATGGCCAAAGTGCTGGCTGAGGCCGGCGCCAATGTGGCGGTGCTGGACATTAATGAGACGGCGGCAAAGAAGGTGGCGGAGGAAATTACCGCTGCCGGCGGCACTGCGCTGGCAGTCGGCTGCGATGTGTTGTCTGCGGAGAGTTTAAAAGAGGCGCATGAGCTTGTAGCCAGGACCTATGGACCGTGCCGGATTCTGGTAAACGGGGCGGGAGGAAATAATCCGAGGGCCACAACGGCCGGAGAGTTTTTTGATTCTTCTCAGCTTGGCCGTGAAAAAACCTTTTTCGATATTGATAAAGAGAGCTGGAAGTTTGTCTTCGATCTGAATTTCACAGGTACGTTTCTGACAACGCAGGAATTTGCCAGGGACATGCTGGGCGGGGAGGCATGCAGCATTATCAATATTGCTTCTGTGAATACATTTCTTCCGCTGACTAAGATCCCTGCCTATGCTGCGGCAAAGGAGGCGGTGGGAAATTTCACAAAATGGCTGGCTACTTACTTTGCCGGGACCGGGATACGCGTTAATGCAATAGCGCCGGGATTTTTGTCCACCCATCAGACACAGGCGCTCTTTTATGAGGCGGACGGTGTGACACCGACACCGCGGCTTAAGAAGATAATAGAGGGAACTCCCATGAAGCGTCTGGGGCAGCCGGAGGAACTTGCGGGAGCGCTGCTGTTTTTATTGAATGACGAAGCATCATCTTTTATCACAGGCACCGTGCTTCCCGTGGACGGAGGATATACGGCCTACAGCGGCGTGTGATGCCCGGATGTATCTGAATGACAGTGATGATCCGTTCTGAGGAAAGGAAAAATGATGAAGGCAATAAAAATTAATAAACCGGGAGAAATCTATGTGTCGGAGATTCCGGATGCAAAGTGGAAGAAAGGATATGCGGTTATCGAGGTAAAGGCGCTGGGAGTCTGCGGCTCCGATGTCCATGCCTACGCAGGGAAAAGCCCTAATGTGTCTTATCCGCTGGTGATTGGACATGAAACCGCCGGGATTGTGGTGGAGGTGGAGGACGAAAACCGCTACGGAATCAAAAAGGGGGACCGGGTCGTTCTGGATCCTTATCTCTACTGCGGAACCTGTTATCCCTGTTCCCGGGGAAGAACCAACTGCTGTGAAAAGCTGGAGGTTCTGGGAGTCCAGACGCAGGGCAGTATGAGCCGGTACTTTGCTCATCCCCTGAGCCATATGGTGAAGGTGCCGGATTCCATGACATGGGAGGAGCTGGCCGTGACGGAGCCGCTGGTAATCGCCCTGCATGCGCTTCACAGCCTGAAGCTGAAAAAAGGTGAACATATCGTAATTATCGGGGCCGGGGCAATCGGCATGCTGGCCGGAATGGCGGCGCTGGCTTACGGAGGTATACCGATAATGGCAGATATCGTGGATCAGCGTCTGGAGCTTGCAAAGACTTTTGGAATCAAATATACGGTAAATCCGCAGACCGAAGATGCACCGGGCTATATTAGGGAAGTTACCGGCGGGCGGATGGCGGAGTGTGTATCCGAGGTGTCTGGTTCCGCCGCCGCAGTCAGAAACGCCCTGGACTATGCCGCGCCGACAGGCAGAGTGGCGCTCACCGGATGGCCCAACAGGCCGGTAGAGCTTCCGACGGCAGTGATTACCAGAAAAGAATTGCAGATAGTGGGTTCCCGGACCGGTACAACGGAAGAATTTGCGGAGGCGGCAGAGCTAATCTCCACCGGCCGTGTTCCCGCGGCAAAGATTATATCTAAAATCGTTTCCTTTGAGGAGCTTCCGCAGGCAATCGCGCATCTGGACGCCTGTCCGGGAGACTGGCTGAAGCTGATTGCCCTGTTATGAAAGCGGACGGCGTAATCTTTGATATGGACGGCCTGATGTTTGATACGGAAAGGCTTGGTCTGGAGGGCTGGAAAAAGGCCGGCAGAATCCTGGGATATCCGATCGGCGCGGAGATGGTGGCCCGGATCCGGGGCTGTAACCGGACGGATGCTGAGAAAATGTTCAAAGAACGGTACGGAGAGAATTTTGATTACGGCCGGGCCCGGGAGATACGGCTTAACTACGCCGCCCGGGAGATAGAGGAGAATGGACTTCCCGTTAAGCCCGGTTTATATTCCCTGCTTGAATTTTTAAAGAACAGAGAGCTGCCTATGGCAGTTGCCACCGCATGTGACAGCAAAACGGCACACGGCAATTTGGAAAAAGCGGGTATTCAGGAATATTTTAAAGCTGTTATCTGTGGTGATGAAATCAGACACGCGAAGCCGTGGCCGGATATCTTTATCTGTGCGGCAAAACGCCTGGGAACCGGGTGCGGAAATACGATCGTGTTTGAAGACAGTGTCAATGGAATCGAAGCAGCGTACCGAGCAGGCTGTATCCCTGTCATGGTTCCGGATCTTACTGTGCCGGATGAAGCGGTGCAAAAGAAATGTTTTTGTGTTATTAACAGCCTCTGTGAGGCAGAGGCGCTGTTTGATTCATGCAGCGCCGCAGGCCGGTCCGTATGAAAACGGACTGGCCTTTTCATATCATAGGTGTTCCTATGATATGAAAAAGCCCTCCGGGCAGGATGCGCACTCGCGCGAAGATGTAATATGCCGCTATGCGGCCGCGCTCGGCGCGAGAATCCCGCGAGCGGGATTCGTTCTTATTACTTCTTAATCGAATCCCGGTGTTTCTGGAATGTGTAGATCAAATCTAAAATATAATCCTGTTCTTCCACAGTCAAATCTTTAGCAGCGTTATAAATATAGGACAGCAGGCGCGCGCTCTTTTCCAAATCAAAATCGATGTCCATATTGCCGTTTCCGGTCATCAGCCAGGTCTGGCTGATATGCAGGATATCGCAAATAGCCTTGATAACCAGTGTCTGGGGCTCAGCCCTGCCGTATTCGATATTTGTGATGACGCCGCGGGACATACCCAGTGCTTCGGCCAAGGAATCCTGGGTATATCCTCTCGCTTTTCGCGCTATTTTTAATCGTTCTCCAATTGTCATTTCCCACCTCTTGAAAGATAAATTTTAAACAAACACGGTACGGAACAGATACCAATTTAGATTAATATGCAATATTTGAATCATAACATAAGAAAAATGATTTGTCAAAACAATAATGGATTTTTAATACAAAATTAGTGATTGACAGCACAAATTATGCGTGATATGATGCATTTATAAAACAAATGTGCGATTTTTCAATATAAATGATGGGAGGAGAACGATGAATAAGGAGGATAACATTAACCGTCTTGACGCAATCATTGAGGGGGCCAGTAAGCTCTCCACCGAGAAACAGGAGTTGATTCTGGCTGTCATAGAGGGGATGGCTTTCACAAAAAAACTTTACACTCTTCAGGGGGACAGGAGGGGGACGGAGAAGAAGGTTAACACCCGTTCCGCATAACGGATAAATACGGAAATGCTGCGCAGCTATTTCTTTTATTTATAGTGTAACTGGAAACGGTAACTGTGAAGCTACACAAAACAGTTACTTATTGACTATTATCAGGAGGAGCTATTTTATGAGTGTGTATGATCTGTTGATTGATGTGGCTATTGCGTCAATCCTGATTTTGGCCGGGCAGCTGCTGCGTGCAAAAATTCCTGTTTTTCAGAAATTCTTTGTTCCGGCCAGTATGATCGCCGGCTTTATCGGACTGGCCATGGGAGAACAGGGACTGGGAATCCTGCCGTTTTCGACCTCGATTGGATCCTACGCGGGGGTGTTGATCATTCTGGTTTTTACCATTGTCGGAGTCAATGGATTTAAGATGGGGGAGACGAAGGGGGCAGGTGAAGAGGTAAAAAGGGTGCTTAGCTTCAACATGTACCGGTTTGTCATTTTCTTTCTGCAGTTTATCATCCCGATTACAGTGACGCTCACTGTCATTAAAGCTGTGAACCCCGAGGTAAATCAGGGCATCGGAATTTTGCTGGCATCGGGCTTCACGGGAGGACACGGCACGGCGGCGGCCTGCGGGGCAACCTTTGCAGAGCTTGGCTGGCCGGAAGCGACCGATTTGGGAATGACGTTTGCAACCATCGGAATACTGACGGGGATTTTTGGCGGCCTGGCTTTTGTTAAATGGGCCACGAGCAAGGGGTACACCGGATATATCAAGGATTTTAAATATATTTCAGGAGATTTGAGAACCGGGCTTGTATCAAAGGAAAACAGGACATCTATCGGGGAGGAAACAATCAGCTCCGTGTCACTGGACACACTGTGTTTTCATCTGGCAATTGTGGCCGGCATTGCCGGGCTTGGGTACTATCTGAACGCAAATATTATTGCGGTCCATTTATTGAAGGGGATTCCGGACTTTACGGTAGCGTACCTGATTGCTTTGATATTCTTCTTTGCGCTTCGGAAGACGCCTGTCTACGATTATATTGATACCAATATCAATCAGAAGATATCCGGTACGGCCACGGATTATCTGGTGTTTTTCGGAATTGCCTCGATCAAGCTGACGGTTATTGTGGAATACGCGGTTCCGCTGGTCATCTTAACAATTGCCGGCCTGGTGTGCGTTTTCCTGACCGTGATACCGCTTGGATATCTTATGAATAAGGACAGCTGGTTTGAACGTTCCCTGTTCTGCTTCGGTTACTGCACCGGCGTGTTTGCCATCGGTTTTGTTCTTCTTCGGATTGTAGATCCGGAGAATAAGTCAAAGACGGTGGAGGATGTGGCTATGACCCCATTCCTCAACTTTATTGAGATTGCCTTCTGGTCATTGATACCGGCCGCGCTGATCGCAGGAAAAGGGTGGCTTGTCGTAGGTCTGGTTTCACTGGCATTTGTCATATCGCTGGCTGTGACGATAGGAGGAAAGATGTGGTATACGGCGCCGCTCCGGGAGCGGAAGACGCTTGGAATCACAGAGGAGTAAGAGCAACAACTATTTATTAAATAAAAATATAAAAGGAGGAGCGTATTATGAGCAGTACAAAGATTGATTTCCTGTATCTGAATGAGGAGGAAATGGTGAAAGCGGGAGTAACCGATATGCACCGCTGTGTGGAGGTAATGGGGGAGGTCTTCGATCTTATGGGAAGAGGCGACTATGTGATGGGCGGCAAAAACCATAATTCCCATGGTATCATGATTTCTTTCCCTGACGAGCCGGAATTTCCTAATATGCCGAAAAATGGGCCTGACCGCCGTTTCATGGCGATGACAGCTTACCTGGGCGGCAGGTTCAATATAGCCGGTGAGAAATGGTATGGTTCCAACCGCGACAATGTTGAAAAGGGCATTCCGCGATCCATTTTAATGGTCATGCTGAACAATGCGGATACGGGGGCTCCCGAGGCGCTGATGTCGGCGAACCTCATCAGTGCGGTGCGGACGGGCGCGATACCGGGAGTCGGAGCGAAATATCTGGCCAGGCCTGAATCCAGAGTATGCGCACTGATCGGCGCAGGTGTTATCAGCCGTACCTGTTTCATGTCTCTGATTGATGTATGTACAAAACTGGATACAGTTAAAATATATGATATTTATCCGGCCGCATCAGAAAAGCTGGCCGCTTATATCCGTCAGAATTATCCGCAGATCCATACAATCGAACTTGTCGACAGCGTGGAAGAGGCTGTGCGGGAAGCCGACGTGGTCAATGTGGCAACCTCCGGCAAGGTATATCCGCGGATTGAGGAAGAATGGCTGAAGCCGGGCGTCTATGTCTCACTGCCGGCAGGAATAGACCTGGATCCCGATTTTGTCCTGAACCGCGCACGCCGTGTGGTGGATAACTGGAAAATGTACGAAGCGTGGAGCGATGAACTTAAATATCCGTATCATCCAATCATGGGACTGATCGGAACGTATTATCTTGACTGGCTTGCGGAGGGCAGGATGACCGAGGACATGATCGAGAACCTGGGCGATATTGCCGCGGGCAAGATTGCGGGCAGGAAAAATGATGAGGAGAAGATTCTCTTTGGAATGGGCGGCATGCCGGTTTATGATGTGGCCTGGGGTCATACCGTATATCATCAGGCAAAGGAAATGGGACTTGGCACGACACTGAACCTGTGGGATAAGCCGTATCTGTATTAATCCGAAACGGCGCCGCGCATATAATACGTGAGTGTGTCTGAAAAGCAGAAGAAAAGGTTGGCCGCTTTGCGGGCGGAAAGAACCGCAGCGGCCGGGACAGGGGAAAACCGGGCAATGCAGATGCATTTTCCGGTTTTCTTTTGCAGTTTAGTGGGAGGTATGTGTTGAAGATACAGTTGACAGAAAAGGCGGCGGAAATACTCCTGGCCTTGACCGCACTCATTTGGGGGAGCGGATTTGTGTGTTATAAAAATCTGATGAGTCTTTTGACACCGATTCAGTTTGTGGTTGTGCGTTCCTTTTTTTCGGCGGTTTGCGCTGGATTATTTTTCCTGTGTGTGATTAGAAGGGCGAGCCGGCGGGAATGGCTGGGAGGTTTTCTGCTGGGAGGGATTCTGGCGGCAGCCGGTCTGGTACAGACTTATGGGATACGCATAACATCGTCGGGGAACTGCGCATTTCTGACGGGAACAAATGTGGTAATGGTGCCCTTTCTATCCTGGGCGCTGACGAAAAAAAAGCCGGGCCGCAGCAATCTGTTTTCCGCGCTGATGATGTTTGCCGGGGTCTGCCTGCTGACGGTGGATTTTAACAATATCACGGCTGTTAATGCCGGGGATCTGCTGTCGTTCCTGGGAGCATTCCTCTATGCGGTTCATATCGCAGTCACGGGAAAGCTCTCCGGCACGGTGAGGCCGAAGGCGGTGACTTGTCTGCAGTTTCTGGCTTTGTTTACTGTAAATCTTTTGTTTGTTCCGCTGGAGGAAACGCCCTTTATAATACCGCCGGCTGCAGTTCTTCCGGCCGCATACCTGGGCATTGTTTCAATATTTATCGGGCATACCCTCCAGATCATCTGTCAGGAAAAGGTAGACAGCACGAAAGCAGCCGTGCTTCTGAGCCTGGAGGGGGTATTTGGGAGCATATTCAGCGCAATTCTTCTGGGGGAGCGGTACCGGCTTCCTGCACTGGCCGGTTTTGTGCTTATTTTTTTATCAATTCTGCTGTCGCAGACAGGAGGACGCGTCAGGAACGGACCGGGCCCGGTGTGGTGAGGCTTTGGCTGAGTCTTCCGTCCCCGGCTGAAGGTTGTCGTGAGGGGGAATCCGGCCGGAATGAATTACTGCGGGGACCGTTTGCACTCTTAACGCCAACAAACAGCGCGCGTCTTTTGCATCTGAAAATTGTATTTCACTAAAGGCTGTGATAAGATATACATAGGGCGGCAGAGAACGTAACCGCACTGCTTCAGTGTTACGGATAAAGAGAACACGGGATGAAATTGTGTTTACACGGGGGAATTTATGATAAAAGTATTCTTAGTAGAAGACGAGACAATTATCCGCCGCGGCATCCGGGACAATATCGACTGGAATGCCAACGGCTTTGAATTCGCAGGGGAGGCGGGTGACGGGGAGTACGCCTATCCGCTGATATTGAAGACAGAGCCGGATATACTCCTGACAGATGTAAAGATGCCGTTTATGGACGGGCTGGAGCTAAGCCGGCTGGTTAAAAAGGCCCTGCCCCAGACAAAGATTATTATCCTCAGCGGTTACAATGAATTTGACTATGCAAAGGAAGCCATTAAGATTGGAATCAGCGATTATCTTTTAAAGCCGGTTACTTCCGCAAACCTGATTGACGCGCTGAAAAAGGTGGCGGAGACAATCCGGGAAGAGAGGGAGAAGAGTAAACTTCTGGAGCGCTATTTTGTAAGCTATGAAAAATATACGGAATTTCTGGATAAGACCGATTACAGCGGAGTCGACAGAAAGCTGATAGAGGATTTCCTGAAGCTCGGCTCTCTGGATGAATGCAGGCTGTTTATCGAGGAATACTTTGCCGCGGTGGGGGAGAACAATTATAAATCCCTTCTGCTGCGCCAGTATATGGTGATGGATATCTTTTACTGTGTCCAGGAGTTTTTAAAGGGAATCAATGTGAACACGGACGATATACCGCCGGAGCGAAAAGATATCAAATTGATACCGAAAGCGATTATAAACGTGGAGACGACTCTGATGTACCTGACGGATCTCTTCATTTTTGCCCTGACGATGAGGGACCGGGCCTCAAACGACCGGTACGGGACCCTCATCAGGGATGCGAAGGATTACATAGCGCAGAATTACAGCAACAGCGATTTTTCTCTGAATATGATAGCGACCCATATCGGTGTCAGCCCCAGCTATTTCAGCTCCATCTTTAAGCAGGAAACAGGCCAGTCCTTTGTGGAATATCTTACGAAGTCCAGGATTGACAAGGCCTGCGGGCTGTTAAAATGCACAACGCTAAGGACGGCGGAGATTGGGGAGCGGGTGGGGTACAATGATCCGCACTATTTCAGCTCCACGTTTAAGAAGATAACGGGCCAGTCGCCCAAAGAGTTCAAAGCAAAGGAAGTTAAAAATGAAAGCTGAAGACAGCAGTCAGATGACAGAGGAGCAGTCCCTATTTACAACCCGCAAAACAGCGGCTGGGAATAGGTATGAGGAACAGCCCGAGGAAAGAAAAAAAGGTCTGAGGAAGCTTACGTTGAAGCTGCGCCTGACCCTTCTCCTGTTTGTGATAGCAATTCCGCTGACCGGAATGGTTCTGGGGATCCTGGGGATGATCCGCAATTATTCCAATTCCTATAAGAACATCATGGCAAATCTTAAGACGGCCAATGAATATAATCTGAAGTTTAAAGAGGACATGGAATATTCAATGTACCGCGTTATGATCGGACTGATTGACGCAGGACAGTTTGAAAACGGGGATATTATAGAGGGAATGAGCCGGTACGCAACGGTGGTTAAAAATCCGATTAATATGATTAATTCCGCCAGGTTTGCCTTTGATAATACGATAGAAAGAACGCCCGGCTCTGACAGCGATATCAAAATCAGGGGAATTTTATCCTGTCTGGATTCATTGGAGAATGCGGTCAGCAAGATGATAGATAATTCAAAGAAGCCGGGCACCTATGACGAGAACTTTTCAATCTGGGAGAATGATATCCAGGGGCTTTGTTCCATGATTCAGGATTACATCACCCAGTATACCTATTATGAAATACTCAAGATGGAGGATCTGCAGAAAGAACTGGAGGTCCATACAAAGCAGATTGTGGGAGGCTTCCTGGCTATACTGGCCGGAGTGCTGACCGTCGGCTTCACGCTATCGGTGATGATTACAAAGTCGGTGACGAATCCCATCAATAACCTGAAGCAGACGGCGGAACGGCTTGGACGGGGAGAACTGGAGGCAAGGGCCAGAATGTGCGGCCTGGAGGAAATCAACGTGCTGGCCAGAACGCTGAACCGGATGAGCGATGAGATAGCCGGTCTGATGGAGAAGACGAAGCAGGAGCAGAAGAGCCTGAGGGAGGCGGAGCTTAAGCTTCACCAGGAGCAGATTAACCCCCATTTCCTCTATAATACGCTGGACTCCATCGTATGGATGGCGGAGGGGGGCAATAACCATCAGGTGGTGGAGATGACCACCGACCTGAGCGATTTTTTCAGAACCGTACTTTCGGGAGGCAATGATTTCATCACGATTGCCGAGGAGGAGACGCATATCCGCAGCTATCTGAAGATCCAGAAGATCCGATACGAGGATATCCTGGATTACAATATCAATATTGAACCGTCTATTAAAGATAAAATTGTACTGAAAATGATTCTCCAGCCCATTGTAGAGAATGCCCTGTACCACGGTATCAAGAATAAAAGGGGAGGCGGCACGATAACGGTCCGCGGATACGAGGACAGAAACGGAATCGTCTTCGAGGTGGAGGACGACGGGATCGGGATGGACGGACCGGCGCTCCACAGTCTGCGGGAGAAGCTGAAGGGAAACAGGAATATGGAAGTAAAGAAAAAGGGAGGCTTCGGTTTGAACAATGTGGCCCAGAGGATTCGTATGTACTATGGAGAGGGAGCAGATATCACGGTTGAGTCAGAAAAGGATATCGGAACGTGTATCAAAGTATACCTGGGCGTAACCGCTGCGGTCTGAACGTTGGAGTTCGGCCTTCAATATTATAAAGATTTAGTTAAGCAGGTGAGGACGCCGCCGGTACGGCCAGCGGACGGGGTGGTG
>ERZ791765.317-NODE-317-length-58397-cov-3.922646_pt1 | contig 58397 bp, 66 predicted proteins | sample MGYA00509949_ERZ791765 | MGnify/ENA primary metagenome ERZ791765 (study PRJEB30046, sample SAMN00791980) | human gut metagenome | study: EMG produced TPA metagenomics assembly of the A metagenome-wide association study of gut microbiota in type 2...
TATATTTATTAAGAAAAAACCTTTATCAAGACTCTTTTTATTATGTTTTTATTACATTTGAATTAAGCAAGCATTAAAAAGATAGGGAATTTGGGTGTAAGTGAAAAGGGCTTATTTATTGGTGTTCAGCTTATTTACTGGGGGTTGGGCATTTGTTAGTTCGAATTAGTTTGAATTAGTTCGTTTTCGTAATATACGAGCAATATACGCACAATACACAAATATATATTTAGTATAAATAATATATACTACTAAAGAAACTCATATAAAAGCATACTATACATAGCTTAAAACTAACTTGATATTGCTTATTGGTCCTTTGTCATCTCCGGCAGTTGGAACATATTATAGGATTACAATAGGGCAAGTTGTCGGAAATTCCGACAGGTTTATTACAATCCCCAGTATTATGTTCATCTTAAATACTTGCTATGATTTCAGTTTATTTTAACGGGCTTATCTGCATAAAATGGAATTTATGGAGATAAGATATTAATTACAGTGTCTTTTTTCCTGATTTAAACACTTAGCTTAATAGAATTTACGGCTTCCAGCAAAGTTTTAGGCTCCAGTTGGGTATATATGTCGCCTGACACATTGCCTATGTTATGGCCTAAAATCTTTTTGCTTATTACTTCGGGTACTTTAGCCTCTACAAGTAGAGATTTACATGTAACTCGGGTGTCATGAGGCTTAAAGCCCGGCAACTTGGCCATAAAATTTTTAGAATAGTTTGCATAGCTAACATTTATAAGATTATTTCCTTCTGAATGTACAAAATAATATTTAAAAAATGGAAGAACGCAATCAGCAATAGGTACTATTCTTATACCGGCTTTTGTTTTGCTCTTATCAATTTTAAAATATTGATTTATAAGGTCAACATTGGCTTTTGGAAGTTGTAAAAGCTCATTTGCTCTACAGCCAGTGTATATGTACATAAGTTCTAGCTTAAATTCTTCAGATTTCTTCCACATTTCCATAACTGTTTCTGTCGGTATTCGGTGATGGTTTTCAGTTTCTTTCGCTTTAAAACGGCGAATATCGACCATTTCAGCATAATTCTTATTGATAACATCATTCTGTATGGCCCAGTTGAAAATAAAAATCATAACTATTTTAATATTTGTAAGGCTTGATGCAGAACTTCCTTGATGTTCGACGAATACATCTTCAAGGTCCGTAAGTCTTAGGTCCTGCATTTTCCTGTTATAAAGGGCTTCGCATTTCTTGTATGCCGAAGTATAGGAATTGTACCTTGATGTACCCGGTTCTATTGGGTTTCGGTATAAGTAATTTTCCCATGCTTTGGCAAATGTTATTGAAGAAAATTCAGTAACAGGTTGTCTATGTTCATTAAACTTGGCCAAAAAGCCAAGGGCTTCTTTTTTTGTCTTAAAATAGCCAAGCCAGTCGTATTTTTGACGGAATGTACCATCAGGACCTTTTTCATAACTTCTAGTAACTCTAACTCCGAAAGGTCTACGGCGTCCTTTGCCGAGATTGATAATACTTCCGTATCCATTTGGGTTCCTCATAATATTTATTCTCCTTTCAAAAAACCACCTGACAGGGGGGTACAAAGAAAAATAAATATATATTGTGTGTGATAATAAGAGAGCTAGGGGGTGTCCTAACTCTCTCTAACTAAATTAACCTAAGTTAATATTAAAAGTTGAGCCAAATTTAGAAATAAAGTCTTCTAAATCTAATGTATAAACATTTGCATATACCATATTTTTTGCATGTTTGATTTTAAATAGAGCTTTTTCGCTTTTTGATAATTTTCTAACTTTATTTGCCAATTTATCTCTGTTTTTTGATTTAAATCTACTAGAACAAACTTTTGAATGGTTATAAACCAAAATATATTCGACATTTTTGCGAATTTCATCATAAGATTTAGTAAAAATGGTATCTCGTAATATAACAGCACTATCGTAAACTTTACAAAAAACATTTTCTGGTTCTATTGTACCACTTTTAAATTCAATTAAATAAAATTTATTAGTAATATCGTCTATATATAAACCATCACTTGTGCTAGGAGTATCTAATTTATACTTTTTGGCATATCTTTTCGCAATACGATCAAAATTATAAACAGGGGCTTTACTATTAATCATTGGTTGATTATCTTCTCCACCCCTAGATACCTTTTTGAAATTAGATATTATTTCATCAAATTCCGGGCATTTTTTTAACATAATTTACCTTCTTCCTGAAGTTCATATCTTAATGTATCGAGGGTGTCAAATGGGTCAGCTAATTTTTCATAGATTTTATCAATTTCGTTTGTTACATCATTGAATGTAACTTCATTATTTTCCATTTCAGATAAATAGAATCTACATCTCTTTAAATCACTATATTTTGCAGCATAAAGGTTTATGGCGTCTATAAAATACGGACTATGAGATGTTATTAAAATAGTTAAATTGAAAGTTACCTGAAGTAATACTAATAGCTGTGCATAAATAACCTGCCACTCTGGATGAAGATGTATTTCCGGTTCATCAAATATTAAAACATCTTTTTCTTTTATGACATTTTCTTGTAATAATGATTTCAAAAGAACAAATGCTTTTAAACCCATTGATAAATTAGCTATTTCCAAAGGAGATTTTAGACTTTCGCTCCTGTAAAGGTAACGCCCATTTTCCTGTTTTTCAACAGAACCTATCCCTGTATTTTCTAATAAGCGATATATTTCATTTAATTTATCCTTGGCAATTATTTGAGAAATAAAATCTTGTTGTTCTTCATTAGAAGAACTGTCAAGCAAATCATCGCCAAATAAACGATAAACAAAGTCTTTTGGATTTCTTCGTCTGTAATTTAATGCGAGATTATTTAATGTATTGGGGTTGTCAATGAAAAAAGATGAATTAACAATCCTAATTGGTGAGTCAATGTGAACACAAGCATTATCTGTAAAAACAATTTCAGATACAGAATTTTTAATAAATATTTTTAACTTAGCGTCTGATGAATGATTAATATTATTAATTTGCCCTCTAAAAGAATTACTAAACTTTGAACTCACTATATTATTGAGTATAGAAGTATCAGAAATTTCATATACTCTTTCTACATCTGAAATCAATTTCTTTACTTCTTCAATATCAAAAAGCTCGCTATTATAAGAAAACGCATTACGGCAAACATCAATAATTGATTTGTAATTTTCTTCTGATTTATCGGATAAATATAAAAATATTTTTTGAGTTAGTTCCTCTATTAAATTATCTGAATTAGGTTCATGCTCATTCAGATAAACATAGTTGATTATAAAGTTAGAGATTCTCAATTCTCTTTGACTCTTAATCTTTTCAGGGTATCTTTTAAATGCTTTGAAATATGAATTTAAGATTTTACCAACTGTACTTTTACCTGTATTGTTTTCTCCGGCTATAACAGTAATACCGTCTAGTGTAATATCAGCTTCTTTTATTTTAGCAAAATTTTTTATTTCAAGTCTCATATATCATATTCTCCTTATTAAAGTACTTAACATCTTAAAAATGGTGAAAGCTACTTTAAAATTATAACCTCTTTATTATTTTTTATTTTATTTATAATGTTTTATGTACGGTTGGAAATTTTTATACACTTGTCTTTCAAGAGGGTGTCTGTTAAACACATTTCTCTCATTAAGTTCTATCAACCTTTCATATCGTATTTTTGCTGATTGCATAGATACATTACATATTCTAGCTATATCCTCAGCAGATTTAATGCCTAAGCTATGTAGAACTGTAGCCGGCATTAACAAATCTCTTGCGAACACATTAGCTTGCATTTCATATACATCCATACCCTTGAAATCAATTTCCGAGTTTCTGTTATATGTTTTACCAAACTTTAAATGTCCAAGTAAACAGTGCCCCAATTCGTGGGCTAGGGTGAATCTAATCCTAGCTTTAGGCTTTTGGTCATTGTAATAGATTACATTTACGCCGTTTACATTAAGACTAAATCCATCTCCCGATAAATTTTTCTTACTATCGCTATATTTTAATATAGTAATATTGTTTAATCTTGCTATAGTAGCAAGATTGATTGGTAGGCTTGTTATATTACATTTTATTAAAGTTTGCCAAGCCTTATCTCGTGCTTCCATATAATAAATATAATTTTCGTGATACATTTTACCACTCCTTTCCTATAACAGTATAGGAAAGGTTATGTTATGTATCATTAGTGAGTTGTTTCCAATTATGGAATATTATGTAAATTATATATTATATGGTGAAATATAGTTTTTCATATTGAGTATAAATCTATTAATGTTAGTTCTTCTATTCTTTTTTGTGCTTCAATTTTACCAACATTATTTAATAAATTATAATTATGTACCAATTTTAGCTCTTTGTCAGATAAATTTACAGAATTGTCTTTTCTTTCAATATCAACATCATAGCCCATTAACCAAACCTCATTTACATTTAAAGCCTTTGCTAATTTATATGTATTTTTTTGTTTTGGCTCATAATCGCCACTTAAATATGTTGAGATTGAAGATTTTCCAATACCAGTTTTTTTAACTAAATCAGCTTGTGTCATATTTCTTATTTCTAAAGCTTTCTTTAATCTATTAGAAATAGAATCTATTATCTCATTTTTTTGTAATAGAGCTGTTTTAGTAGCCATTAATTCAACTTTATCAGCAATGGCAGAAATGTTATTAAGTTGAGTTCTTGCTGTAGTAGAGGATTTTCCCAATAAATAATTCATATCTACATTAAAGAAATCTGCGATTAATTCTAAAGTTTCAAAATCAGGATTTCGCTGACCTATCTCATACATTCCTAGTCTACTTTTGGTTATACCTAATTTTTTCGCTAGTTGGTCCTGTGTATATCCACTATCTATTCTAAGTTTTTTTAATCTAGTGTGAAATTTACTCATTTTTTGTCACCTCCAGCTTAAAGAATATCATTAAAATTAGATTTTATATATTTAGCTTTTGCCAAATCTATCGTTTGTAATATGTATACCTGACCTTGTTGATTTAAAGAACGAAAATCGTTTAATAATTTCTTTTCGATATGATTTAACTCTATATCATCGGTAAAACCCATAAGCTCTACTGGAGTAGTTCTTAAAACTTTTGCTAGTGGCTCTAATATAGAAATTGGCATTTTTTCAATATCTCCATTTTCATACCTATATAGAGTAGCTCTCGATTTTCCAATTTTGTCGGCAACATAATCAGCACTAAGATTTAATTTAATTCTTCTTTCTTTTATGATTTTACCTATGTTCAAATTATCATCTCCTGCATTGATAAAACATAAAATTTATAAATTATCAGGTGGAACATAATTTTTCATATCTTCTTCAACATCAGACTTTTTGATGTCAACAATTTTGTTGCTGTTACCTCTTGCAGCGACTAATGTTGCATCAACACTAACATTAATAGCAAGTTGTTCGACAAAATCATCAATTATTGCTCGCTTGTCATTTGGCAAATCTATATATGTTTTTATAATTTGTTTACCGTAATAACTCAAATTATATGTATTAACTAATTCATCAATTATTGATTCCTTATTCTTTACATACTTATCGCCTGTACCGTACAACAACCATTCTTTACTTATACCGTACTGAGACGATATAGAAATTAAAAGTGGTTCGTTTATTTTTTTATTTCTATTATCTTCTATATTTCTAATAACATAGCCTTGAACACCAATCTTACTGCCAAAAGCATCTCTGGTTAACTTTAACTCTTTTCTTATTAATAAAAGTCTTAAACCTATAGCTTCACTATCTAAAATCATTTAAGTTCACCTCCTTGATAGGAGTATATCACTTAAAAATTGGCTTGTCAACCAAAAAAATAAAATATCAACTCCTAAAAAGTATTGACAAACCAAAATAACCGTGTTAATATTGATTTATCAGCCAACAGTTTTACGCATAAAATGGTTGTGAAATTAATTTAGGGCAGGGAGGCGAAAATATGAAAGATAACATAAACACAGCAGATATAAATAAGATTGAAAATTTATCAGCACTTATTGCAAGTTTGCCAGAGCGTGAACAAGAAAAGCTTAGTTATATTGTTGAAGGTGTTAAGATGGCTAATAAAAGTGCGTAGGAGGTGGAGTTGTGAAGATAGTAATTGAAGCTGAACCAAAAGAAATGGCTGATTTTATATCAGAATTACAAAATCAGCCAAATAAAACTATAGAATTAATAACAAATTCCCTTGATGATGTTAAAATATCAAGAATTTAACCATTCATGATATTTTTCAAGCAGTACCATTGTATGAATAGCGGAAAAAGTTTTTATTTTCCAAGCGAGTTTATCCATACCGTCTTTAAAATTAACTTCCTTTGCTTGTTCTTCAATTTTAGATTTAACAGTATTGTTTATCTCTGTTAAACAGTTATTATTTATATAGTTTCTAAAATCTTCAAAATTTTTCAAGAGAACCTCCTCCTTTCTATAAGTATTACCGATACTGGCATATCGGTTAGTTAAATTATAGCACATAAGGAGAGGTATTAAAAGATGTTAAGTTTATTTAGAAGGTGTGGAAGAGTAAAAGTATATAAAGATATTCTAATAAAAATTGGCAAAAAAGAATATTTGGTTTGTTATAAGACAAAGTTAGGTTTTATATCAGAAATTCGTATAAGTGAAATTACAAACAGATGTCAGCTTGATAGCACAAAAACATATGCTTGCTCAACCAAAAAAGTACAGGTTGAATTAATAAAAGCCAGTACATTTAAGGACTGGCTTAGGTATCACTTAATTAAGAGGAGATAAAAGAATGAAAACCAATACAAAAAGAGTAGCTGACATCAAAGACAGCTACTCAAGAATACTTACACTAAATGAAATCCGTAATAAAAATGGACTTAGTTCCATTCCAAACGGTGATGTTAAAGTTTTACCAAAGGGTAATTTGGTAACAACATTTAACTAAATTTGAAAGTTTTTACAAAATTGGGTATTTTATCACCTAAAATATACTATTCGACCAATGGATAAAAATTTGCAAAAGGTTATGTAAATATGTTGGCATTAAAGGATTTTTTTGTATCAACTAATTTCCGTTGGAGCATTATTGAAAAGTGGACATTCATTAGTGTCGTCTAACGGACATTGCGAAGAATGAGAACAAGAAAAACCGATTTTAACAGAATGACTGCTGTCAATAAGGTTAATGACTTCATAATCTACATAAAAATCCGGAATATTGGTTAATTAAATTATAGCACATAGAGAGAAGCTTTAAAAGATGTTAAGTTTGTTTTGGAGGTGGAGGTTTGAAGTTTGTATTTTGGCATAGATTAAAGGCAAAACACCCTATACTATATGAGGTGTTCCAATTGGCAATACTAGCTATTGCATTAATAGGTCTGATTTTAAATTTAATCGTAACATTTAATTAAAAAAAAGAAAATAACTTAGGAGCTAAGAAAAAGATGGATGAAAATGTTTTAAATGCAATAGACAAGTTAATGCTTTCGTTATGCAGTGAAATTAATAGCAGAAAAAATTCTGTTCTTGTTGTTGATTTAACAACAGCTCTTGCCAAATTATTGCGTGCAAGAGCTGAGGCAGAGAAAGCAAGAACATTTGACATTAAAATTGTTAAGAGGGAAAAAGAATGAAAGTATCTATAAAAAACAAAAATTTATATATTGAAAAGATTAATAGAGCAGAAGAACTTTTAAAGGAATTAAAAAATATATTTGCGTGGGATTTAAACGGAGAACTTGAAGTAGAGATGGAGATAACAGATAAAGTAACCGATACTGAAAACCCAAAAGATGTAAATTTAAGGAGTGACACATGATATTTCTAATATTAATTGCAGTCATATTTGTAGCTGCAAATTTAGTATATTGATGTTTCTGGAGGTTAGAAGATGAAAAAATTTAAAGAATTAAGTATTAACGATAAAATTGTTATAATTAGCAATATTATTGCTACAGTTGCTTTTACAGCTTTTATTGTTTTTGATACTTTAAAAAACTAAAACAATAAAATTGCTTAGGAGATGTAGTTGTGAAGATAGTAATTAAAGCTGAACCAAAAGAAATGGCTGGTTTTATATTAGAATTACAAAATCAGCCAAATAAAACTATAGAATTAATAACAAATTCCCTTGATGATGTTAAAATATCAAGAATTTAATCATTAAAGTTTTTAAGGTAGTTTTAAGTATAAGTTACTATATATCTGTCAAACAAATTTGTAAATATTTTGTAAATTTTAACATTTTTACAAAATATACATATTTAGTATTGTGAAAAAACAAGCTGAAAGCCAGTATCTAAGCCTAATAGAGGATTAAAGAAGTTTTTTCAGATAAATTAAATGGTTTAAAAAATTAATAAATCTAAAAAAACAGCATACTAACTGGCTTTCGAAAGATTTTTTATTTTTCTTAGTTTGAATTAGTTCGATTACGTAATATACGCGCAATACACAAAATTGTATAAATAATACTAATAGTTTTTTGCACAATTAGAACAAACATGTTATAGTGTGAGTAGATGACAACTCTAAGACAGAGAAATGTGTAAGGTGAAAATATGACTATCGGCGAGAATTTAAAGCTAAATAGAGTTTTAAGAGGAATGAGCCAACAAGAATTAGCAAAGGCAGTAGGAGTAACTCCTGCTATGATATGCCAAATCGAAAGAGGGAGCAAAAGTTTATCTCTAGCTTTAGCTATAGACATATGTGAAAGACTAGAAATAGACATAAAAGACCTAATAAAATAGAGCAACAAAACCACCTGACAGGGAGGTGCAAAGAAATGACCAACAATATTACAACCAACATTAATGATGTTGCAGACAAATTGGGTATAACAAAGCAACACTTAAGAATGGGAATTAGAACGGGTGTATATCCTTTTGGAGTATATATAAAAGAGGAACGCTCCAAAAGGGGAAAATACATAATATACACACAAAGGTTAAAGGAGTACCTAAAAGGTTCGGATATAAAGAGGTGTTCCTGATGAAGTACAGTAGCACAAACAAATGGTGCGAAGTATGCAAGGAATACAAAGATAAAAAATGCTTAGGGCTTTTAGACTTTCACTGGAGAGATTGCCATAAGGCAGTAGGGGAAGTAAGAAAAAACAGAATGGAGATGGTTAAACTTTGAAACTTAACTTACCATATGTATTGGTGCTAAACATATTAATATCTGCAAGTATGATACTTATTAATAAATGGAGCTATGAAAAAAGTGTATTATATTGCATTTCTAGTATGGTGATATGTACACTACTTGTTTTTATATATAACTGTCTAATAAGATAACAAAAAGCTCCCCAAAGGGGGAGCAACATTATATTGTAGGTAGTCAATAGAAAGAAAATATACTACATTTATAGTATATCATAAATAACATAAAAATGCAAGTATCAGGAGAAAAATAAATGAACAAAGTAATACTAATTGGCAGGCTTAGTAAAGATGTGGAAGTCAGGTATACACAAGGACCTGAACCAATGGCAGTAGGTAGGTTTAATATAGCTGTAAATAGGCCTTATTCTACAAACAAGAAAGATGGAGAGCCTACAGCTGATTTTATAAACTGTATAGCTTTTGGCAAGAGAGCTGAAAACATAAAACAGTATTTTAAAAAAGGCAATAGGATAGCTGTTGAAGGCAGAATACAGGTAAATCATTACAAAGACAAGGACGGAAACACCAGAGTAGCAACTGGCGTTGTAGTAGACAGCTTTGAATTTACCGAAAATAAAGGCAATAATAGCAATAATAATAACAACGACTATGATAACACAGGATTTTATCCAATGAACGATACTAACGATTATTTACCTTTCTAAATAACAGACTGGAGGACAAAAAATGAACAAAAAGAAGATAGTTATTGAACTAGACACAAAAACATACAGCAAATTAGGAGCTTTAGCTGTACTAGCTGGTTGCAGGTCCGTAGAGGAATATTTATTAAATTATATAAATGAACTTGAACTAGATGAAGAAACAGTACCGGTAAAGCCACTGTCAAAGTGCATAGGTTGGGATTTTACTGTAAGGGAGAAAGACAGCTTTGTAAGGTTCTTAATTGAAAACCATGGCTTATGTTGGAGTGGCTTAGATTTTTGGCAAACTAGAGCATTTATGGAGGATATTGTATATGAATTTATATCTGAGGATATAGATGGCTGTATTGATGACTTCTATCGTGATGACGGCTTAAGAGATTATGACGAGTATGTGGAAACGATGTTAGACAGGGGAATAGAATATAAAAAATTCTATGAAGCCTACAAAGAATTACAAATGTTTATAGCGTTTTTAGAACTGTAAAGGAGGACAAGGAAATGACAAGTTGGGTAAAGCTACACAAAAAATTAATTGATAAACCTATATGGAAAAACAGCACTCTTGAACAGAGAGTAATATTAATAACACTATTGTGTAGCGTAAATGACGAAGCTACAGAATGGGATTACAATGGAGAAAAATTTATCGTCGAAGCAGGACAACTTGTCACTTCTATTGCTGAAATTGTAGAAATGTGTGACGATAAAAACATTACTACAAGCAAAGTAAGAACTGCACTGGCTAGATTTGAGAAATTAGGATTTTTGACAAGCAAAATCACAAACAAATTTAGGCTTGTAACTATAGTAAATTGGGGTGTTTACCAACTTGACGAAGAAGAAAATCGCAAGCAAAATAGCAAGCACTTAACAAGCACTTCGCAAGCACTTGACAAGCACAGCGAAAAAGACGATATAAATAATACTATTAGTGATGATAATATAAATATTAATAATAATATATATTCCAACTATTAAATAGACTGAGTTGACTGAAAAAATTACTATAGTTAAATCATCTATAAGCAATATCTATCAGGCAAGGTTATTCCTAAACTAGATAAAATTTATTTAATGGTAAAAACTTTAGGCATTAATGAAACATGGCTCATGGGTATGATATTGAAATGCCTAGAGCTGCTAGCAATTATAGCCAAACTTCCCCCTCCATTATTCAGCAAAAAAAGGAACTACTTACCAAATATAAAGCACTAGCTCAAAAGGATAATATATAGTGTCTACTATATTAAAAATGGATTACAATCGTTGTCTAATGATTATTTAATACCAGTGGCTGCTCATACTGATAACAAGGATGACTTAAATTTACTTACACAAGTCTTAAACGAATTGTAATATTTGCTTTTAAGGGGATTTTTTTAGGTTGCGAAAGATTACTAAATTATACATATAAGAATGGCGTTGGAGTAACAGAAAAATATTTTAAAGTCAACAGCTACGCTAATGGACTTTGTAAAATAAATAAAATTGGAATAAATAAAAGGCTATTCACCTCTTTAGCAAAGAAATGTATGTTAGCGGAAGCTATCGACCATAAAGTTAGGAATAGATATGATGTTGAATTAGAGAAAACTAAAGAGACTGTTTGTTCTTGGTTATATAGCATCTTTTTAACAATACTCATAGATCTGTTTTTGATGGAACACTTGACTGCTACATGAATTTATATAATAAACATATCATACCTTCTACTTTAGGGAAAATAATAATTTCACAAGTAAACCCAAATCCATGTACAAGATTTCTTTAATAATACAGATAGTTCTGCTAGTGGACAAAGTATACTGAGCTATTTGTTAAAACAGGATTTTGATTTTGCTATTAAGAATAATTTATTAATGTATTGCCTCCAACTAGATACAAGCTATTTTTAAGATAGTTCTTTCTACTGGTTATGCGTCTTAAAGAATTTTTCACTCTAAAATGAAATAACATAAATTTTGACAAGGATACAATCTTAGTCTACGAATCCTATAGACGTACAGCCAAATATAATACTAATGGTACAAGTGAAAGCATAGTAATCGTACCATTCCCCTACCTAATAGCTCAAGACCCCCTTTAGTTACACATCAACAAAACTCTTCTTCTGAGTATGTATTCCCTTCATCTACTGGCCTATCGTATGATATCAGAAAATATCCTCCGCATTCAAATAGCATTATGTAAGAAAGCCTGTATCCCCTATAAAAACTTTCATGCTTTACGTCATACATACGCAACTAGGCTTATTGAAAATGGTGTTGACATTAAAACTGTATCTGAATTACTTGGACATGCTGATGTCAATATTACATTATCAACATCTGTACATTGAACCGATGACAGTAAGAAGGATGCTGTAAATAGTTTAGAAAATTTATTTACAGTAAATTTACTGTAAATCGCAGAAAATCCCAATGGCTGATTCACTCAAACCATTGGGATTATTACCTTTATAAAGCTGTTAACCAAGTCTATACGCCGGGTTCTGTATTTGATAGTCATCTATCTCGACCTATAGTTACCTATAAGGCTCTAGCAACCTACCTAAGACGTGACGAGCAGCCACATATGTCTTTATCCGGTCTTGCTCCAGGTGGGGTTTACATGGCTTTCTAGGTCACCCTAGAAACGGTGAGCTCTTACCTCACCTTTCCACCCTTTCCTATTGCATGCAATAGGTGGTTTATTTCTGTTGCACTTTCCTTAGAGTCGCCTCCACTGGGGGTTACCCAGCACCTTTGCTCTGTGGAGCCCGGACGTTCCTCATCTGCGACCTTTCGGTACTTGCAGACGCGACCATCTGACTTACTTAACAACCTCATTACTTTACCATAAACTTTTACAGATGTCAACTAGTGGAAGCAACTACCTCCTACAAATTCACGTATAATAGAATTATAAGGTATACCTTCCGTACCTGCCGCAAGGAAATATTCTAAGAATTTAAGTAGCCTTTTAGCTTCACTATAGTAAGGAGACCTTCTATCAATACCAAATAAAAGTGGTTCAGCTTTATTTTTAAGAACTGACAGTTCATATAGTAAAACAGTATTAAACATGACATCAGCTTCTTCTTGGAATGGGAAAATATTTTTATTTTCCCCCCTTCTTACAGAAGCCCACTGAGCAAGCGTCTGCTCGGCACTTAATCCTCTATACTGATAATCTCTTACCATACGACGAATAAGCCTTGTATCTGTTGTTGGAATACGATTATGATAATCTACATTAAGCTGAGTCAAACAGCTCACATAAACTTTAAATTTATTTTCTTTTGGTATAGCATAACTTAATTTTTCATTTAAGCCATGAATTCCCTCTATAACTAACACATCTTCCTCTTCTAGTGTAATAGTATGCCCTTTGTACTCTCTTTTCCCTGTCTTAAAATTAAAACGAGGAATCTCTACAGTTTCACCTGCAATGAGCTTCGCCATATGTTCATTAAAAAGTTTAATATCTATAGCTTCTAAGGCTTCAAAATCATACTCTCCATACTCATCTCTCGGAGTGTTCTCACGGTCCACAAAATAGTCATCAATTGAAATCACATGAGGTTTTAAACCATTTACTCTAAGCTGTATGCATAGCCTTTGTGCAAAAGTTGTTTTCCCTGAAGAAGATGGTCCTGCAATGAGTACAAGCCTCACCTTAGAGTGCTGGGAAATACTATCTGCAATCTGGGCTATTTTCTTCTCATGTAAAGCTTCTGAAACACGTATAAGATCTGGCAATTTACCTTCTGTAATAAGGTTATTTAAAGAGGCCACAATATCTACATCTAAAATACGTGCCCAGTTCTCAGACTCTTTAAAAACATGAGAAAGCTTAGGTTGTGGAACAAAATGAGCAAGTTCAACTGGATTTTGTTCATTTGGGAATAATAAAATAAATCCATGTGCATAAGGAACGAGTTTGAACAAGCGTACTTCTTTTGTATTAGGCATCATATATCCATAAAAATAATTTTTAATACCATCTAACTCATACAAATTCACTGTAGAGGTACGTCTATATTTAAAGAGCGCTTCTTTATCCGGCATATCTAATGCTTTAAACTGTCTAAGCGCTTCATCTACGGATAAAGTAGACTTCTGGATAGGAAGTTCCTTCTCCACTAAACTATGCATATAATCTTCAATAACCTGTAAATGCTCTGATGTACATTCAAGATGTTTGTCAAATTCACAAAAATACCCTCCAGCTATGTGATGATTAACCAGTAAGGTTGTACTTGGAAAGCATTTTTGCACCGCCACAATTAACAAAAAGGTGGATGTACGCTGATAAATACGCATACCATCCTTCTCTGTAAGATCTACAAAACTTACCTCTTCTAGAGGCTCCTCTATAGTACTACAGAGTTCCCTAAGTACATTACCAACTCTTGCACAGACTATAGGTGATGTATGCTTTACCTGTAACTGTTCAATAAGTTGCATAAATGTAGTACCTTTTAAAACCTGTACTACCTTACCGTCTTTTAAATTTACACTTACTTGCTCACTCATAGGTTCTACCCCCTTTATTAAGCTTATAAAGTTTGAAATGTCTCACCATCTACATTGGAACATACTATTTTCATATTTTTAAACTGTTTAGTTAAATAACTCTCAATAATAGGCATAGCGATATTTTCTGAAGCATAGTGCCCTACATCTACTACAACAAGTCCTTTACTTAAGGCCTCTTGCGCCTGATGGAAGGAAACATCCCCCGTAATATAAAGGTCTGCCTGAGTAGCTGCTAGGCCTATAAAAGAACCACCACTACCTGAACAGAGCGCTACTTTAGAAATCATTTTATCCTCCTTAGCGACAAGTCGTACATAAGGAATACCAAAAAACTGTTTAAGCTTACTTATAAAAACACTTACTTTTATAGGATCACACACTCCTACACGTCCAATCCCTTCGCAATGCTCTATATTCTCTAAATTATAAAGATCATAGGCAACCTCTTCATAAGGATGAACACGCTTAATAATGTCCATAAGCTCTTGTACTTGACTTGGCTCAACCATACATTCAAGCCTAACTTCTTTAACCGCCTCAAGTTGATCCATTTTACCTAAATAAGGGTTGCTTCCCTCTAAAGGCATAAAAGTTCCAATACCTTCTGCTCCGAATGTACATCCTATATAATTCCCTATTGTAGCTTTGTTACACTTTACTATAGCTTGACGTACTGCTTCATAATGTGATTGTGGTACATAGACCACTAGCTTTTGCAACTTATAAGATGATGTAATCTGTAAAGGTTTAATAGCTTTAAGCCCTATTTGATGTGCTAAGTAATCATTAATACCTCCTGTGGCTACATCAAAATTGGTATGCATTGAAAAAACTGCAAGGTCATGTTTAATAAGTTTATAAAGCATCTGTCCCATTGGTGTATCATAATCAATACTGCTTATGGGCTTAAAAAATAAAGGATGGTGTGTCACAATAAGTTGGGCACCCATATTTATAGCTTCATCAATAACTTCTAAATTTAAATCCAGTGCACAAAGTACTTTTTGAACAGGTGCTTTTTTAGAACCCACCATAAGCCCTATACTATCCCAAGATTCTGCAAGATGTGGTGGTGCAAAAGCATTTAGAGCCTCTACTACTTCTTTTATTGTATACATGTAATAGCCTCCCTATATAAAGCATATTCTTTTTCAAGTTCTGCTATACGCTCTTTTATTTGCTCTGTCTGGGTATCCTTTAGCTGATCTATAATTTTTTTATAGCCGGCTCCTTTATAATTAAGCCATGACTGATAAAGTTCAGTAGCATGTTCAAGTAAATATTTACCATATACATACTCACATTCTTTTTCATATTTTTCTATGCCTGGTACTGCAACAATGATTGTATAATACTTGCCATCTTCCTCAAGGAATGTCTCTTGTTCTATTTTAAATCCAATCTCATGTATATATTTTCTAATTTCTGTTAAATTATTCTGAGGTTGAAGGATAATTTTTTTCATCCCCTTTACAAGTTCTAAATCATTTTCTAGAATATCATGTATAAGGTATCCACCCATACCTGCTATAATTACCACATCTATCTGATCTTCTTTACAAAGCGTACTAAGGCCTCCTCCTTGTCTCGTTTCTATACCTGTTACCTGATATTTAGCCATATTACGTTTTGCACTTTCAAGTGGTCCTTTATTAATATCACTTGCTATACAGTAAGATACTTGATTTTGTAATCTAAGATAAATAGGAATATACCCATGGTCCGTCCCTATATCAGCTACTCTCATATTATTTGGCACAAGGTTTGCGATTGCACCAAGTCTTTTTGATAATTGCACATTAACACCTCTTTGTCATTCATTATTATGTCATAATACAAAATAGAAGTTGAACTTTCAACTCCTATTCTAAGTAATCTTTTAATTTTTTACTACGACTTGGATGTCTGAGTTTGCGTAAGGCCTTAGCTTCAATTTGTCTAATACGCTCTCTCGTTACATTGAATTCTTTACCTACTTCTTCAAGTGTACGTGCTCTTCCATCATCTAATCCAAATCTTAATCTTAACACTTTTTGCTCACGTTCTGTAAGTGTATCAAGTACTTCTATAAGCTGTTCCTTAAGCAAGGTAAAAGCTGCCGCCTCTGCTGGTACAGGTACATCATCATCCGGTATAAAGTCACCTAAATGACTATCTTCTTCTTCACCTATAGGTGTTTCTAGTGAAACAGGCTCTTGAGAAATTTTCATAATTTCTCTTACCTTACTTACTGGCATTTCCATAGCTTTAGCAATTTCTTCCGGTATAGGATCTCGTCCTAATTCTTGAAGAAGTTGTCTCGATACTCGCATCAGTCTGTTAATCGTCTCTACCATATGCACTGGAATACGAATTGTACGTGCTTGGTCAGCAATAGCACGTGTAATAGCTTGTCTGATCCACCATGTGGCATATGTACTAAACTTATATCCTTTACGATAATCAAACTTCTCTACAGCTTTTATAAGGCCTAGATTCCCCTCCTGAATTAAATCTAAGAAAAGCATACCACGCCCTACATATCTTTTGGCGATGCTTACTACTAATCTAAGATTAGCTTCTGCCAACCTTTTCTTAGCTTCTTCATCACCTTCTTCCATTCTCTGAGCAAATTCAATTTCTTCTTCTGCGGATAAAAGAGGAACTTTACCAATTTCTTTTAAATACATACGAACAGGATCATCAATATTAATACCTTCTGGCAAGGTGAAGTCTATTTCTTCTTCCTCGTCTATATCACTTAAACTTCCTATAACATCAATATTCTGTGCTTCTAAATAGTCATAGATTTGTTCAATTTTTACTTGATCTAACTCTAAATCTGCAAAAGCATCTGAAATATCACTTTGTTCAAGAACTCCTTTTTTATCTTTAGCTAACATTAGAAGTTGTTCAAGTCTCGATCTAAAAGCTAATTTTCCTTTTGTTAATTCCTCTTTCACCATAATTCATCCTTTCTCCTGTCTACTATTCTAACCATTTATAAATTCAATATTCAACTTGTCTAGTGCCTTTTTACGCATTAATAACCTTTGAACTTCAGTAATATCTGATGTCATTTTTAAAGTTTTTTCAATATGAATCATATTCAAACGTTTAATAGTTTCCGTAAGCATTTTTCGGATTAAGTCATTCTCATCATAGCGCTCATCTTTTTTCATAAAAACGGTAGAGATAATTTTTTGATCTTTAATCTCTGGGTAACGATTATTAAAATAATCTATATCTACTGGTGTACTTTTTTGGGTAGATTCAAAAATAGCACTTGCCAGTTCTTGTATAAGTCCTTCATCAAATAAATTAGGTCCTATATACTCTTTAATATAACTATATGCAAAAGGATAATTGTAAAGTGTACATAAAAATTCCAACTGCATAGGCAGTGTTCCTCCCCCTAAAGATTCTTGCACTTTAGGAGCTTTAACAGCTTGAATGGACTTTGCTTCACTTTGATAATATTTTTTTACCTCTGCCTGAAGGGCATCTTGATTAATTTGATATTTTCGTGAAATCTCTTCACTATAAATACTCTGCTCAATACTACTTTCAAGACTACCAATTAATTTAGCAACTTCTTGAAGGAATTTTACTTTTTCATCAGGTAATTCTAAATGATACGTACTCTCTATTTCTTTAATTCTAAACCAGATGTGACTTTCTGCTTCATCTAATAGCTTTTTCATCTCATCCGCTCCATGCTTTTTAAGAAATTCGTCTGGGTCTTTAGCGTCTGTTAACTGCAGAACTTTTACATTGATACCATTACTTCTTAAAATAGGAATAGCTCGGAGTGCGGCTTTCTTACCCGCTCCATCATTATCATACAAAATAACTACTTGCTGTGTATAACGTTTAAGAAGTTTAGCATGTCCATCTGTAAAAGCTGTACCAAGTGAAGCAACTGTTTGGGTAAAGCCAGCTACATGCATAGCAATAACATCCATATAACCCTCTACCAAAATATAATAAGGATGCTTTTCATTCCTTGCTATATGCAACCCATAGAGTGTACGACTTTTATCAAAAAGTAGACTTTCTGGAGAATTAAGATATTTAGGTTGACCTTCTCCTAATATACGTCCTCCAAAAGCAATTACTTTTTTATTAAGATTAAAAATAGGAAACATGACACGGTCCGAAAACCTATCAAAAAGCATCCCATTTTTTTTACTTTTTAAGAAAAGTCCAGTTTCTAGAAGGTCTTCATCCTCATAACCTTCTCTTTTCATATTTTGATAAAGAATATTGTATTCAGCTGGCGCATAACCTAAGCCAAAATGTTTAATCACATCACTGGTAATACCACGTTTATGAAAATAATCTAAAGCTTGTTCATTTTCTTTCAGTTGCAAACTATAATAATAAAACCTAGCAGCTTTTTTATAGATTTCTAAATGGAGGGCCTTTTTATTGACGCCACCATTTTGCCCTTGCATTTTTTCTGCTGCATCCAAATCAATATGGGCTCTTTCTGCTAAAAACTGCAATGCTTCAGGAAAAGTCATATTTTCTTTTTGCATGACAAAAGTAATCACATTTCCTCCTGCCCCACAACCAAAGCAATAATACATTTGTTTATCTTCGCTTACTGAAAAAGATGGTGTTTTTTCATGATGGAAAGGGCACAATCCTGTATGAGAATGCCCTTTCTTTGTTAAGGCAGTATATTCGGAAATAATAGATATAATATCGCTGCGCTGCCTAATTTCGTCAATAATCTCGTCAGAATAATACATCTAGCTTCCTCTTTTCTATCAATTTAATAAATCTTCCAAGCTGTTGGAAAGAATAATTCACCATAAGTATGAATAGCATAACGGTCTGTCATGCCTGCAATATAATCACATACCACTTGCATCTTGTCTTCACCTTGCTCCAGTTCATTAAGGTATGTCTCAGGTAGTTTGTCAGGTTTATCCATATAATATGTATATAGCTCTCTGACAACATGTTTAGCCTTTTCTTCTTGCTCTTTTGCAATAGAGCCAATATAGACTCGTTCAAATAAAAATTTGCGCATTTTAAGAAAAGCTTCTCGTACTTCAGCGCTCATTAAAATGTCATTTACTCCTTCACTTGCTTTAATAATGTCTACAATAAGGGTATTAATACGCTTTGAAGACGTATCCCCTAGAAGTTTAGTATAAGCCTTAGGTAATTCATTTTGCTCTAATATTTTTCCTCTTAAAGCATCATCTATATCATGATTAACATAAGCTATTTTGTCAGATAACTGTACAATTTTACCTTCTAGCGTATGAGGATGACCTTTAGTCTGATGGTTAAGTATACCATCTCTTACCTCATAAGTGAGATTTAGCCCTTTACCTTTACGCTCAATATGCTCTACAACACGCAAGCTCTGAATATTGTGTTCAAATTTATGCCCTGTTAATTCTTGAAGTACATATTCTCCAGCATGACCAAAAGGCGTGTGCCCTAAGTCGTGTCCTAAAGCAATGGCTTCTACTAAGTCTTCGTTTAATCTTAAGGCTCTTGCAAGTGTCCTAGAAATCTGAGCTACTTCTAATGTATGTGTAAGCCTCGTGCGATAATGGTCTCCTTCAGGTGAGATAAAAACTTGTGTCTTATGTGCTAGGCGCCTAAAAGCTTTTGAGTGTAAAATACGGTCCCTATCTCTTTGGAAAGCCGTTCTTACTTCACATTCTTCTTCTATTCTTATACGCCCTTTTGAATAAGCAGCTTTTGCACTATAAGGTTGTAAATGGTCGATTTCCATTTGTTCTTGTATTTTTCTATGACACATGTTTAAAACACCTCCTTACACTTTATATTTATACCACACCCAGCCCTTATTTCCTCTTTTTTTCCCTAGATTTGTATACCTACACAAAAACCCCCACTCTAAAAGTGGGGGTTTAGGCCTAAATGACTAGGTTTATTTGTTTTTAATAGCTGCTTGTGCTGCTGCTAAACGTGCAATTGGCACACGGAATGGAGAACATGAAACATAATTTAACCCTACTTTATGGCAGAATTCAATAGATGATGGATCTCCACCATGTTCACCACAGATACCAAGTTTGATATCTGAACGTGTACTTCTACCTTTTTCAGCTGCCATTTGTACAAGTGCGCCTACACCAGTTTGGTCAAGTCTTGCAAATGGATCTGATTCATAAACACCTTTTCCGTAGTAATCTTCCAAGAATTTACCAGCATCATCACGAGAGAAACCAAATGTCATCTGTGTTAAGTCATTTGTACCGAATGAGAAGAATTCAGCTTCCTCAGCAATTTGGTCAGCAGTTACAGCTGCACGTGGGATTTCAATCATTGTACCTACATGGTATGTAAGTGTAGTATCTGCTTCGGCAATAGCTTTATCTGCTGCTGCTACAACAATATCTTTAACATATTTTAATTCTTTTACTTCACCAACAAGTGGAATCATGATTTCAGGAACAATATCATAACCTTTTTCTTGTTTCACCTGTATAGCTGCTTCAATGATAGCACGTGCTTGCATTTCAGCAATTTCTGGATAAGAAACTGCAAGACGGCATCCACGGTGACCCATCATTGGGTTGAATTCATGAAGAGATTCAACTGTAGCTTTTAAATCTTCAAATGTGATACCCATTTCATCTGCAAGTGTAGCAATATCTTCATCTGTATGTGGTAAGAATTCATGTAGTGGTGGGTCAAGAAGACGTACAGTCACTGGTCTTTCACCCATAGCTTCGTAAATACCTACAAAATCACCCTTTTGAAGAGGAAGAAGTGCATCTAATGCTTCTCTTCTTTCTGCTTCTGTTTTAGAAACAATCATCTTGCGCATTTTCATAATACGATCTTCTTCGAAGAACATATGCTCTGTACGACAAAGACCAATACCTTCTGCACCAAATTTAACTGCATTTTTTGCATCTTTTGGTGAATCAGCATTTGTACGTACTTTAAGTGTACGGTATTTGTCTGCCCATGCCATGAAGGTTTCAAAGTCACCTGTAATTTCTGGCTCTACTGTTGCCACATCTTCACCATAAATATTACCTGTTGATCCATCTAATGATATGTAGTCTCCTTCGTGGAATGTCATTCCACCTAGTGAGAAGTGTTTTTCTTCTTCATTGATTTGGATTTCACCACAACCTGATACACAACATGTTCCCATACCACGTGCAACTACTGCTGCATGAGATGTCATACCACCACGTACTGTTAAGATACCGCGAGCTGCTGCCATACCTTCGATATCCTCTGGTGATGTTTCAAGACGAACTAAGATAACTCTTTCGCCTGCTGCACCTGCTTCTTTAGCATCTTCAGCTGTAAAATATACTTTACCAGCTGCTGCGCCTGGTGAAGCTGGAAGTGCCTTACCAATTACTTGAGCTGCTTTAAGTGCTTTTGCATCGAACATTGGGTGAAGCAATTGATCAAGTTGTTTTGGTTCTACACGAAGTACTGCTTCTTCTTCTGTAATTTGTCCTTCTGCCACTAAATCTACAGCAATTCTAAGAGCTGCTGCTGCTGTTCTTTTACCGTTACGTGTTTGTAAGAAGTAGAGTTTACCGTTTTCAACTGTAAATTCCATGTCTTGCATGTCATGGTAGTGGTTTTCAAGTGTATGCGCAATATTCATGAATTGTGTATATACTTCTGGCATATCTTGTTCAAGTTGAGAAATATGGCTAGGTGTTCTAATACCCGCAACAACGTCTTCACCTTGTGCATTGATTAAGTATTCACCATAAATTGCATTTTCTCCTGTAGATGGATTTCTTGTAAAGGCAACACCTGTACCTGATGTATCTCCCATATTCCCAAATACCATCATTTGAACATTCACTGCTGTTCCCCAGCTTGATGGATAATCATTCATTCTTCTGTAAACGATAGCACGTGGATTCATCCATGAACGGAACACTGCTTTAACTGCTTCCATTAATTGAACTTCAGGATCTTGTGGGAAGTCTACACCTTTTACTTCTTTATATAAAGCTTTAAATCTAATAACCATTTCTTTTAAGTCATTTGCATCAAGTTCTGTATCAAGTTTAACACCTTTTGCTTCTTTCATCTCATCAATGATTTTTTCAAAGCGTGGTTTTGGAATTTCCATAACAACGTCTGAGAACATTTGAATGAAACGGCGGTATGAATCATAAGCAAATCTTTCATTCTCTGTTTTATTTGCAAGACCAACAACAGCTTCATCGTTCAGTCCTAAGTTTAAAACAGTATCCATCATACCTGGCATAGATACGCGAGCTCCAGAACGAACTGAAACTAATAATGGATTTGTATTGTCTCCAAATTTTTTACCTGATAATTCTTCCAAATTTACTAAACATGATTTAATTTGTGATTCAATTTCATTAGAAAGTGCTTGTCCATTATTATAGTATTCAGTACAAGCTTCTGTCGTAACGGTGAATCCCTGAGGAATTGGTAAACCTAATTGTGTCATATCTGCAAGATTGGCGCCTTTGCCCCCGAGAAGATTTTTATTTTTTGGATCTCCTTCTTTAAACATATATACCCATTTTTGGTTCATGTTATTACCCTCCTAAATTTTTCATTTGGAAATTACCTTCGAACTAGACTTGCTATCTATTCCGTTTTCGTTATCATTATATCACAATTTTTATATTTTAAAATACTATTTTAATATTTTATAATGCATTTTAAAATTTTAATAATTTTTATACAAAAATTAGATTAATTTTTTATAAATAAGAACTTGTTTATCAATTTATCATTTATTAGTTTTTGTATATTTAACACAATAATCTTTGATTGATTATATTTTAATAATATTCAAAATATTTATCCTCTATAATTTCACAAAATAAAGAACCTGTATACTAAAAGTATACAGGTTCTTTATTTTAGGAATTAAAATTCCATTTTACCTTCAATATAAGCTACTAAATCTTTAATAGCGACACGTTCTTGTGTCATTGTATCACGATCTCTTACTGTTACCATTTGGTCTTCTAATGAGTCAAAATCAAATGTAATACAGAATGGTGTTCCAATTTCATCTTGTCTTCTGTAACGTTTACCAATTGAACCACTTTCATCATATTCTGCATTGAAGTGTTTAAGAAGCATTTGATAAACTTCTGTTGCTTCTGCAGATAACTTTTTAGATAATGGGAATACCGCAGCTTTTACTGGTGCTAAAGCTGGATGGAATCTGAATACTGTACGTGTATCGCCATCTTCAAGTTCTTCTTCATCATAAGCTTCACAAAGGAATGCAAGCGTTACACGGTCTGCTCCAAGTGATGGTTCAATACAATATGGCACATATTTTTCATTTGTTGTTGGGTCAAAGTATAACATATCTTCGCCAGAGTGTTCACTATGTTTTTTAAGGTCATAGTCTGTACGAGATGCAATACCCCAAAGTTCACCCCATCCAAACGGGAATAAATACTCAATATCAGAAGTTGCATTACTGTAATGAGAAAGCTCTTCTTGGGCATGATCACGCATACGCATATTATCTGGTGTTACACCTAAATTAAGAAGCCAGTTTTTGCAATAACTTCTCCAGTAATCAAACCACTCAAGCTCTGTACCTGGTTTACAGAAGAATTCAAGTTCCATTTGTTCGAATTCACGTGTTCTAAAAATGAAGTTACCTGGTGTAATTTCATTTCTAAATGATTTACCAATTTGTCCAATACCAAATGGTACTTTCTTTCTACTTGTTCTTTGTACATTTTTGAAGTTTACAAAGATACCTTGTGCTGTTTCTGGTCTTAAATAAACAACATTTTTAGAATCTTCTGTTACACCTTGGAAAGTTTTGAACATAAGGTTGAATTGTCTAATATCAGTAAAGTTGTGCGCACCACATGTTGGACATGGAATTTGATTGTCTGCAATAAAGCTTTGCATTTGTTCATTACTCCAACCATCTACAACTTGGTCTTCACCTTTCTCATGAAGAAAGTCTTCAATAATTTTGTCAGAACGGAATCTTTCTTTACATTCTTTACAGTCCATAAGAGGGTCACTAAAGCCTCCTACATGACCTGAAGCCACCCATACTTGTGGATTCATTAAGATTGCACAGTCTACACCTACGTTATAAGCACTTTCTTGAATGAATTTTTTCCACCATGCTTTTTTAACGTTATTTTTAAGCTCTACACCTAATGGGCCGTAATCCCATGTATTTGCAAGGCCACCATAAATTTCTGAACCTGGATATACAAATCCTCTTGATTTTGCTACAGCAACAACTTGTTGCATAGATTTTTCTTTCATTTTGTTACCTCCTAAAAATTGATGAAATAAAAAAACCTTTCATCTCTTGCCTATAGCAAGGGACGAAAGGTAACTTCCGCGGTTCCACCCTAATTGGATAACATGTATCCCACTTTCAATATTTCACTCCAAAGTGCCTTCATAAAACAAGTCGTAATCAGCTTTCACCCTCCTGATCTCGCTTAAACGCTCTTTATTTTACTACTCTTCTTTTTCATCGTAAAATCTAAAATTATGCATTTATGACTATAATGTAACAAAAAGAGTGGTAGCTGTCAAGTCATCTACCTTTATTCTTGCACATTCAAAATAAGATGTACTTTAGATGTATCCATTACAGTAATCTGAATAGCCCCATCTACCCACATTTCGTCTTCTAAAATACTTTTTAATACTTCCTTATCTTCAATAGGCTCTAATAACAAATGATACTCACTATCTATTTGCCATTCCACCATACTCACTTCATGCTGAGTCGTATAATCTTCTAAAAATGCTTTTGCAGTCTTTAAGTCTGTACAATTTATTTGCCAAACTTCTTCTGGCGGCATAGCACCTCTTAACTGTCTACCTGCATCAGATACTTCAGATTCGTTTTCCATAGCTATTGGTGCTACCCCAGTATTATCTAGACTAGCGGCCATTGGTATTGGAGCGTCTTGTATAGGTTGCTCTTGGCTAACACCACCATCTACAAGCACAAAGCCAATTAATAGTGCTGCTACTAAACCGGAGGCATAAGGCATCCACTTATAGACCTTCTTCTTAGGCTTAACCTCTTGACATAAACGTTTATGCAAATCATCATGAAAAGTTTTAGGCACTTCTACCTCTTTTATTTCATGCATAACGGATTTCATCATAAGCAGAGTCTCTAAAGTTTCTCTACATGAAAGGCAATGTTCAAGATGTTTTTCTAGTTGCTTCTTTTCATCTAATGTTAATACATCATCTACATAAAGGGATATACGTTCTTGGTAATCTTCACATTTCATAAATTGCCCTCCTTCTTTATATTATGACGAAAAAATGACTTATAAGGTTCCTTATCTTGTGTTAAAATTTGTTTCATAGCTAGACGTGCCCTTGAAAGCCTCGATTTAACAGTCCCCTTACTGATAACTAAAATATCTGCAATTTCCTCATAACTATAACCTTCTAAATCCCTTAAAAGAAGAATTTGCTTATGCTCTTCTTTTACCTCATTAAGTGCTTGAAGCATAATATCCTTTAGCGCTAACTGCTGTACATGTTCATTCATAGGATCCGCTAGTTCTTTTTCCTCTAATACCCACTCTGAATCCTCTTCTTTTGACTGCCTAAACAGAGAAATTTCCTCTTTATTTTTTCTTTTTCTTAAAAGATCAAGACATTGGTTAGTGGCAATACGATATATCCATGTACTAAACTTGGCATTTCCTTCAAAGGCATTTATTTGCCTCCATATTTTCAGACAAATTTCCTGTGCACCATCATAAGCTTCTTGTTCATCATGAAGCATACGCAAGCAAATATTATAAATAAGCTTTTCATAGCCTAAAATTAATTGTTCAAATGCATCTACATCGCCCTTTTGAGCCTTTTGAATCAGACGCTTTTCTAATCTTTCCTCCAAGAGTTCCTCTCCTTTCCGTGCAAACCAATCTTTTTTATCATATCATATTTTTATTTAATTAACATTAATATTATAGTTTCATCCAGAAAAATTATACAATAAGACTTGCTTCCCCTAGAAATATATGTTATTATTATAGAGCACTTGCGGATGTGGCGGAACTGGCAGACGCAGCAGACTCAAAATCTGCCGATGGTAACATCGTAAGGGTTCGATTCCCTTTATCCGCATAATAAAAAAACCTGAAGAATATTCTTCAGGTTTTTTTATTATGCTCAATTCCCCATTTATTCTGCTTTCTTAGGTCTAAATACATCTGATAGCCCTTTTTAAGGATATACTTTTCATCAGAAAATTTAATAAGATGATAAGCCTCATGAAATTTATAGTAGCCACTATCTACAAAGTGTTCTTCTCTTTGTGGTTTACTATAAAAATTATCTGCACTCATCAAATACCAATGTACTGTTTTGCTCACCATATCTTCTTTCCCTCGGAAATGATACTGACTGGAACCAATATATCCTATAATTTTGGCATCTACACCGGCTTCTTCCTTAACTTCTCTTTTTGCCGTCATTTCATGTGTTTCACCTAATTCAACAGTTCCTTTAGGTAATACCCACCCTACATATTTATACTCCCTCTTACTCTTAAAGTCTTTATATAAGGTGAGTATTTTTCCTTTATAGATCACTACACCACCACAACTGACAGTCTGTATCATAAAGCCACCTGTCTTTCTTTTAAACTCTAGTTGTATTTAAGTATAGCTTGTTTGAAACTTTTTTTCAACTAGATAAAGAAGGTTACCTCTGCGCATAAGCTTCTATAATCGTTTGACTTACATCTAAAGCTTTCGCACCCTGGCCACCTTGTTCTACAACAACGGCTAGTACAAGACTTTCTTTTTTTGTATCTTTAGGTTCTACAAACCCTACAAAAAGAGAATGGTCTTTGCTTGTTTCATTTTGAGCTGTACCTGTTTTACCACCTATGAGCATATCTTTACGATAAAGCCTATTACCAGTTCCTTCTGTTACCACCTTTGTCATAAGTGATTTTAATGTACTACATGTCTTTTCATCTAAATAAGTTCCTTGATATTCAGGCAAGTTTTTTAAAGCTATTTCCCCCTTTGTATCTAGCGAATAATCTATCATATAAGGCACCATAAGTACACCATCATTATAAAGAATAGAACCTATCATAGCTAGATGTAAAGGTGAAACAAGTGTTTCTCCTTGTCCAATATAAGTAATCAATTTATCAAAGGAACTGCTATTTGCGTTTAGACTAAACTGACTTTTTTTAAACTCTACTTTTACAGGTAACTCTTGATTAAATAGAAGCTTATCCGCTACCTGTTTAAGTTTAGCGATAGGAACCTGCTCCGTTAATTCAATAAAGTACGTATTACATGATTTAGCAAATGCTGATTCTAAATTAACTACCCCATGTGCTTTACCATTATTACATTTAATTTGGTGGTTATCTTTTGTAATACTACCTTTACAATCGTATTCAAAATTAAAGGCTATATCTCCCTTTTCTTCTAGATAAGCAATAGTCGTAAGAATTTTGAAAGTAGAACCTGGTGGATAAAGTCCCTGCGTAGCCCTATTAAGTAGTGGACTTTCTTCAGTATCTTGTGTGAGGTTATCCCAGTTTATACTGATTTTATTGGGATTAAATCCAGGTGTGGCATACATAGCTCTAATTTTACCCGTTCTAGGCTCTAATACAATAGCCGCACCTTTTCTGCCATCTAATCCTTTTTGAGCCGCTTCTTGTAGCGTATGATCAAGTGTTAAATAGACATCATGCCCTTTGAACTTTTCTCCTGCAAAAGCATAATTTAGCAAAGCCTTTGCATGGTAGTCTGGGTAGAGAAGTTCTACGTTTGCCATAGCCTCTACCCCTACTTTACCATGTCCTACATAGCCTATAGCATGCGCATAGGTACTGCCATAAGGATAATTTCTGCCTCCTTCTTCACTTGTCGCAAGAAGTACGCCCTGAGCATCATAAATATTACCTCTTACTACCTCAGTCTCTAAATGATCTAAACGTTTGTTATAAGGATTCATAACGATTTTTTTACTCTCTACTGCTGTGAAATAGCCTAAATACGCACCTACACAGATAAAGATAATAATAAAAACACTTGCTACTCTATAAATATAACGATTATTCTTCATAGGTTTCACCTTCTTTGCGTGCAAATTTTAATGTCTTTCTTATGAGATAAGTCAATATGCCCATCATGCCTAGACTGACAAACAAAGAAGTTCCTCCATAACTTACAAATGGCAGTGTAATCCCTGTAAGAGGAAGGAGTTTCATAACACCACCTATAATAATTAAGGTTTGAAGCCCTAAAATAACTACAAATCCTACGCATAGAAACTTTGAAAAGTCATCGAGCTGAATAAGTGCTGCTTTAAGTCCTTGTAAAATAAGTGCAAGAAAACATAGCAGAATAATGAGTCCAAATAAATTCCCAAACTCCTCACAAACAGCAGCAAAAATATAATCTGTTGTTACAATAGGTATAGTTGTTGGTATGCCTCTTGTAAGTCCACTTCCAAACCAGCCCCATGTTCCCATGGCGAATAGACCTTGCACAACTTGATAGCCTGTATTAGAAATATCAGCCCATGGATCTAACCATGCTTGCACTCTTACACGTACATGCCCAAATAACATATAAGCAATGAAGGATGCTCCTACCCCACCTATAATACCTAACAATGGTAGAAAAGCCTTTTTCGTCCCAATATATAGCATAACAAGGAAGGTAAGTCCATATAAAAGTGCACCACCTAAATCTCTTTGTATAACTAAGGTAAGAAGAATAAAACCTGTAATACCACAAGCTATAAGTAATTCTTTCATCTTATGCTCTTTATAAGTGAACTCATGGAAATGTGCTGCTAAAAACATAATAAAAGTTACTTTGCCAAACTCAGATGGCTGAAAACCTATCGGTCCTATTTGTACCCAGTTGATCGCTCCATATTTAGCTTCTCCAAATATAAAAGGCAATACAATCATTCCAATTGTCAAAATCATATAAAGTACTTTATATTTAGGTCTAATTAATCTACTACATAAATTAGGTAAAAATAATGCAATACTCATCCCTAAAATAAACCATACTATTTGCTTTGTGGCTTCAGTATGATTTAAGCGTTCCAACATAATGTAGCTTACATCTATTAGAAAGAAAATAATATGCCATATAATGAGCTCATCTTGTCTTTTTAGTAGTTTAATCATCCACCTCGCTAGTGTCATAACAGCAAAGAATACAATACTATTAAATAAAATTCCCTGCCTCACTGCAAGACTAGGCGCTTTTCCAAATAAAATAGCAGTTCCTCCTAGATGTAGAAAGCTAATACATATATAAAGTAATGTGTTTTTTTGCTGAGGCTGTCCAAGAGAGTAACTAATAAAAGGTTTCATATAACTAAATACTAATACAATAAAAATTAGACCAAACCCCGCGAATATATAACGACTTAGTAAAATCATTAGCTCTAAATAAGGCACTTTATCACCTCTTTTTTCTCTATATAATGATTAATCAATAGGCTTAAAGAAACTTGCTTTTTGCCCAGTTACTCCTGTTGGCTCCTGTCTTATTAAATAAGAAAGTATTTCTTTAACCTGTTCTGCTTTTTCATCTGTAAATAATATACGATATACCATGATCGCTGCATCTTCTAAATATTTCTCTTCTATAAGAAGAGGTTCATACATAAGAATCTGCATCTTACAAGCTATGCAATCTGTTAAAATAGGCCATTTTGCACCTTTTCGATCAGATAAGCTATATTCAAGTGTAGGTTTCTTCTTATGACAAAGCTTGTGATTGCCTAATACACATTGTTCAGTTGTCATAACGGGTAACTTGCCATAAATAATCGTTTCTAGTGGCCCATTCAGCTGTTCAAGCTCTTCTTTTGCTAGTTCTGCTGATGTAGTAACTCTTGTTGCCCCACATTCTAACCAATGATAAACAGCTTCATTGTTCATAATATTTAAGTTATAATCCATTACTTTTTCTTTAATACTGTCTTTAAGCAGTTCAAAAACACCTAATGTACGAATAACATATCCACTTATAGAAAGGCTTTCCCAAAACTGAATACGTTCTTTAATACACATCAATGTCTTCTCTTTTGTAATAGCTGGAAAGACAATATAAAAACTTCTTTTTGCTTCTTGGCACTTGTTAAAAGCTTCTTCTAAGGCTGTATCATTATATCGCCATTCCCAATAAATTTTACTTACTTCCGGGTACATGAGTGCCATATCTAACTGCTCTAATGTATGCACCTGCACACTATGTGCTCTTGGACCCTCCCAAATAGGGTTTTGCACTTTCTCATAAGGCTTATAAATACGCGCTTCATCTTTCTCACAAATTAAAGCTTCTAATTTTTCTACGGCCTCTCTTCTAAGCTGATTAAGCTTACTGATTGTCATATACGCGCCATCTTCCCACTGCCCTTTTAACTCAGTTAATTCAAAGGAAGTATTCCCTAACTTAGATAATTTTTCAAAGGCAATGTCTTGTGTAATAGGTGCATTTTGAGCTGGCTCTAGTACATCTCCTACTACCTCAGCTGTATAAATCCCATAAGTTAAAGTAAAACGAACCGGTTCACCAATTTTTCCTATCACCTGTCCACTTACCTCTACTTTTCTTTGAGCTTTTTCATAGGTCTTCTTAAGCACTTTTAATAAAGTGTTATTTTTAGATAAGTATACTGGACTCTTTTCATCTACCCAATCTTCTACACGTACAGTAAACTGCTGGCCTGCTGGATATACTTTTGAAATACCTGTTCCTGTATGTTTTTTCTTGTTCCAGATTTCAAGCCCATCTCCAGGATTAAGTGTCTTATTGGTATGAATAGTAGCCATCTTGGTTTTCTTATCATATTTGACTACATAGCCAATTCTTAAGCCAATATTTTTAGGCGTCTTCTCTGTAATCATGTCGGCACCTGCTTTTTTGAAGTAATACCCTTCTGAAAAGCCTCCTCGATTAAAAATAGACTGTAGCATTTCCATATCTTCTTGCTCAACTTTATAGTTTTTAGGATCTTTTAAAGCAAGATCAATATATTTTCTATAAACCTTTGTCACAGAAGCTACATACTCTGGTGATTTCATACGGCCTTCCATTTTAAACGAGTCAATCCCACACTTAATAAGCTCAGGAAGGAAACTTAAAGTACATAAATCCTTTGGACTTAATAAGTAAGCTGATTTAACAATCTCTTCTTCCCCCCTTAAAAGGGCATATCCCATACGGCAAGGCTGTGCACATCGTCCTCTATTTCCACTACGTCCACCAATTTGACTACTAAACAAACATTGACCAGAATAAGAGTAACAAAGTGCTCCATGAATAAAGGTCTCAATTTCAATGTCTACAGCTTCTTTAATGGCTCTAATTTCCTCAAGCTGCATTTCCCTTGCTAGTACCACACGTTTAAATCCGCAGCTTTTAAGAAACATAACATCTTCAATACTGTGCGCACTCATCTGTGTGCTTGCATGGAGTTCAATTTCTGGAAAATAGGTTTTAATCAAATAGGCTACGCCCAAATCTTGTACAATAATGGCATCTACTTTTAAGCGTGCTAGCTTTTGTAAATAAGCCATAAGCTCTTCTATTTCTTGATCCTTAATTAAAGTATTAACAGTAATGTGGGTCTTTACACCACGTAACTTACAATAATCTACGATTTTTTCTAGTTCATCTTCTTCAAAATTATCTGCAAATTGTCTTGCATTAAAAACTTTGCCTCCTACGAATATGGCATTGGCCCCATTCTCAATTGCCGCAAGTGCATTTTCAAATTTGCCAACTGGTGCTAGTAATTCTACTTGTCTCACACTTTGTCCTTCTTTCATTTATTCATTATAAAAGGGGCAATTACTTACCCCTTTTAGTATAACTATTAATGTCATTTGTTAATCTTAAGTTCATTGATTTCAAGGGCCATTTCTTTAATTCGCTCTGCAAGTGCAAGATTTTCTTCATTGCACTTTGCAAGTTCTTTACTATAGAGGTCCCTTTCCTCTTCTAGTTTTAAATATTCATCTGCAATATTGAGTGCCATCATAAAATGTTTCTGTGACTGATTCAAGTGTCTTGCCAGGCTGTTTTTTTGCATTTCTACTACTTTTTTATCGAGTATATGCGCTACTTTTTGAATATGTTCCCGAGATTCATTCCCTTGTAAAGCATATACTTGTCCACCTATCATGACTTCTACTTTATTCTTTGCCATCTGTAGCACCCCACTATGACTTTATATAAGTATATTTTTTGTCATTATATCATAGATGAATGTAAAAAACTATCTTAATTGTTTAACTCTGGCGGCATTTTAATTAAAATTTTTGCCGCATCAGTCAACATGCGTCCTCTTGGTGTACGCTGTAATAGGCCTTGCTGCATCAAATAAGGTTCATAAACATCTTCTAATGTCTCTCTTTCTTCTCCAATAGTAGCTGCAAGTGTTTCTAGTCCTACAGGACCTCCCTTAAATTGATAAGCAATAGTATTTAATATACGCCTGTCTATTTCATCTAGGCCGTATGTATCAATATTAAGGAGTTTAAGTGCTTCTAATGCAGTCTCCTGATTAATATGCCCCTCATATTTAATCCATACAATATCTCGCACACGCTTTAATAATCGATTTGCAAGACGTGGTGTACCCCTTGAACATTTTGCAATTTCCATAGCCCCCTCAGATGTACATTCTACCTCTAAAAGACGCGCTGTTCTTTGGATAATCTGTCCTAATTCTTCTAAAGAATAATATTCTAGTCTTTGTACAATACCAAAACGATCACGAAGTGGAGAGCTCAACATCCCTGCTCTTGTTGTAGCACCTACTAATGTAAAAGGTGGGAGAGAGAGGCGAATAGATTTAGCAGTAGGTCCTTTCCCTACAACAATATCAATATGATAATCTTCCATAGCTGAGTAAAGCACCTCTTCTACTTGACGTGGCATACGGTGAATCTCATCTATAAAAAGTAAATCGCCTGGCTGAAGGTTATTAAGGATAGCTGCAATATCACCCGGCTTTTCGATAGCTGGCCCAGCTGTCACTTTGATTTTAACACCCATTTCATGCGCAATAACGCCTGCAAGTGTTGTTTTACCAAGTCCCGGTGGTCCATAGAGTAGCACATGATCAAGTGCCTCATTTCTTAGTTTAGCAGCTTGAATAAAAATACTTAGATTTTCTTTAATAGCACTTTGACCAATATACTCCTCCAAAGTAATGGGCCTAATACTACTTTCTATATCCGTATCTTCAATTTGTAAGTCTGCTGACATCATACGTGTATCCACTTTTTTCACTCCCTAATTCATCAGCAAGGCAAGTGCCTTCTTAATAATAGTTTCTGTTGTATCAGAATAATCAAAAATAGCTTGTACTGCTTTTCTAGCATCGGCTGTAGTAAAACCTAATGCTTCAAGAGCTTCTACTGCTTCTTCTTTATTGCTTCCTGTTGATTCTGGAAGCCCTTTTTCTAGATAGCTTAAATCTGGCATAGCAAATTTCTGTACGACATCTTTAAGTTCAAGAGTAATACGCTGAGCTGTCTTAGGCCCTATACCACTTACTTTTCCAAGTGCTTTATGATCCTGCATCATAATAATTTCAATGAGATGGTTCACTTCATACATATTCATCATCTGAAGTGCACTTTTAGGCCCTATACCGTTCACACCTATAAGCTTTTTAAAAAGGTCTCTTTGCATCTTCGTTGTAAAACCATATAAATCATAAGCATCTTCTTTAATATGTTCGTAAATATAAGCTTTCATTTTTGTTCCTACGCGAAGCATTTGTCCATCATGATCATAGGGCATAAAAACTTCATAACCTACGCCATTTACTTCAATATATATATTGTTATCTTCTATATCGGTGATTTCACCTATTAAATATGCTATCATACAATCTCCTTCACAAGAACATTTGTTCTTATTGTACACTAATCTTAAGTTTTCGTCTAGTAGAAGTCTTTTATCCTCTCTGCTGCTTTTATATACTATAGAAGTAGACTTCTATTAAACTATAAAAAAGACAGAACACATTAAAGTATCATGTTCTGTCCTTAGATAAGCCTTTATTTATTTGGCATATATTTAAGTGGATGCAATTTCCCATCTGGTGTTTGGATTTTTGTATTAGCTAATTGATTCTTGAAGTTACCTCTAAAAATTTGTAAGTACTGCGCACGAAGTGTTGCTTGTTCTTCAAGTTCTGTTGGTGTTAATCCTTCTGTTTTTTTCTTGTTTGCAAGTTCATTAATACGTGCAATAAGCTTTTCCATTTCCATTCTTTTTACCTCTCTTATTTTCCTATAAACCAAGTTCCTACTTCTTTACCTTCTAAAATATCATAAAGAACACGTGTATCGTCCCCTAAGGCAACAACTGTATGTGTCTGATTCTCTTTAGCTATTTTTGCTGCTGTAATCTTTGTTGTCATACCACCTGTTCCAAATTGGGAACCTGTATCCTTTCCTAAGCCTTCAATCTCAGGTGTAATCTCTTCTACCGTTTTAATGAGTGTAGCTTCTTTATTAACTTTTGGATTATCTGTATAAAGCCCATCAATATCTGTTAATAAAATAAGCAGATCAGCATCTACGAGCTGAGCAACCATGGCAGAAAGTGTGTCGTTATCTCCAAAACGGTATCCTTCTATCTGTGCTGTAGAAATGCAGTCATTTTCATTAATGATTGGAATAACACCTAGCTTTAATAAAGCAAAAAGTGTATTTTTAGCATTTTGATTTTTAATTGAATCTTCTATAACATCTTTAGTTAAAAGAACTTGTGCAATAACTTGATTATATTCTGCAAAAAACTTTTCATAAATTTGCATTAAAATAGCTTGGCCAATAGCAGCTGTTGCTTGTTTCATTTCAAGTTCTTGTGGTCTTTCAGTTAAACCAATACGTCTTGAACCTGTACCAATTGCACCAGATGATACAAGTATTATTTCCTTTCCTTGATGATTTAAATCTGTTAAAACCCTTGCTAGTTTTTCCATCTTGTCTAAATTTGTGTTACCATTGTCATGGGTTAAAGAAGACGTACCGATTTTTACAACAATACGCTTACTGTTTAATAATTGTCCCCTCATGATTTCCTCCATTAATTGCTCGTCTTAATCTTTTGTTGTCCCTATATTTTTTACGTTTGCCGGTAATGCTTTAGTGGCAAGCTTTTCTATTTTTTCATCTATTTCCATAATTGGCTTAATATGAGCCATATTATGTTTCTTAGTAATGTTTAACACCTGTATACCTGGTGTATCTCTCTTCGCTTTTTCTTCAATCAGTTCTGTTGGGATAATCGCCCACTTTTCATCTGTCCTAATACATTCAATATAACCTTCTTCATAAATGACGCAGATACCTACACAACTACTTTTACCATAATAAGCTTTAACCAGTTTCTTTCTATTTGTCTTTGTTTCATATACATTAAGTGGCACGCGTGCGACTTTTCCTGATTCAAATCCAAATAAGATAGAGCCTGTATAATTCATGGTTGGATACATATAAATAATTGTCTCATCAACCTCTAAGTCTAAAATATTAGGTAAGTATACCCCATATTGACTTGCTTTACAGTCTTCTATTTCATAAGCTTTTACTTTATAGACATTACACTTATTCGTAAAGAAGAGTACATCGCTTTTATTAGTGGTTTCGACTTCTTGAATAATGTGATCATTATCTTTCAGCTTCTGCTCCCCACTACTCCTAAGAGAAGCTAGTGAAATCTTTTTCAGATACTGATGCTCTGTAAAGAAAAATCTAAGATTATAGTCTTCTATTAAAGCGTCACTCGGTAAAGCAACTACTTTATGTGGTTCAATTAAAGTTGTACGCCTTGGCACAGCATATTTCTTCTTAGTTTGCTTTAACTCATCACTAATAACTTTTTTAAGTTTTGTATCGCTATTAATAATTTCTGTATACTTAGCAATCTCCTTTTCAAGCTTATCTACATCTTGAAGAGTATTTAAAATATACTGTTTGTTAAGGTGACGTAATTTAATCTCTGCTACAAACTCAGCTTGCATTTGAGTAAGTTCAAAGGCACGCATAAGGTTTGGTACAACCTGATTTTCTTTTTCAGTATTTCTGATGATATCGATAGCCTTATCAATATCAAATAAAATTTGTTTAAGCCCAAGTAAAAGATGATGTCTTTTTTGCATTTTATCAATGTTGAAAGTAAACTTTCTAATAAGACAATCTTTTCTAAATCTTACCCACTCCTCAATGATGGATTTGACGCCTAATACTTTTGGCATTCCATCAATAAGTACATTAAAATTACAGCTGAAAGTATCTTCAAGTGTTGTCAGTTTAAAGAGCTTTTCAATAACAATATTAGGATCAGCTGAACGTTTTAAATCAATAGTAAGCTTCAAACCTGAAAGGTCTGTTTCATCACGTACGTCTGAAATCTCTTTAATCTTGCCTTGTTTAACAGCATCTTCAATTTTATCAATAATAGCTTCTATTGTTGTTGTATAAGGGATTTCTGTGATTTCAATACAGTTTTCCTTTTTAACATACTCGTATTTCCCTCTCATTTTAAAGGAACCACGCCCACTATTTAAAATACTTTTCATTTCTTCTTTATTATAAATAAGCTCTCCACCTGTAGAAAAGTCAGGTGCAAGAATATAATCTGTTACATCTTCCTTCTCTGACTTTAGGTATGCAATCGTTGCATCACATACTTCGCCTAAATTAAAACTACATATATTACTAGCCATTCCTACAGCAATCCCTTGATTAGGGTTAACTAAAATATTAGGAAATGTAACAGGAAGTAAAGTAGGTTCTTTCATCTTACCGTCATAGTTATCTACAAACGGCACGGAATCTTCTTCTATATCACCAAAAAGTTCTTCACAAATATCACTGAGCTTTGCTTCTGTATATCTTGATGCCGCATAAGCCATATCTCTTGAATAAATTTTACCAAAGTTTCCTTTAGAATCTATAAAAGGTGTATTGAGTGCTGCATAGCCCTTTGTAAGACGCACCATAGTCTCATAAATAGCGCTATCTCCGTGAGGATTAAGCTTCATAGTTTGGCCAACAATATTCGCTGACTTTGTACGGCCAGATTTTAAAAGTGACATTTTATACATTGTATAAAGTAATTTACGATGAGATGGTTTAAACCCATCAATTTCAGGTAGTGCACGAGAGACAATTACACTCATAGCATATGGCATGTAATTGGATTCTAATGTCTCGGATATATTCTGTCTAATAATCTTCTCGTCCATTTCTTCTTCCCCCTTCTTAACTCATATCCAATAAGTCTAAATACTCATGACCTACTTCTGCAATAAATGCTTTTCTGGCTGCTAAATTATCTCCAAGAAGCCTCTCAAATACTTCTTTTGTAACCTCAGCATCTTCTGGCATGACTTGAATCAATCTTCTTGTCTCTGGATTCATAGTTGTTTCCCACATCATCTCTGGATCATTTTCACCAAGCCCTTTTGAACGTTGGATAGTATATTTGCATTTAAGAGATTCTAAGATTTTTGTTTTCTCATAATCTGAATAAGCAAAGTAAGTATGATCTTTTGTATTAATTTCATAAAGTGGTGTTTCCGCAATGAAAACTTTACCTTCTCTAATCAGTGTTGGTACTAAAGCATACAACATAGTTAATACAAGTGTACGAATCTGATAACCATCTACATCGGCATCTGTACAGATAATAACTTTATGCCATCTTAAATTTTCAAGTTCGAAAGTATGCAACTCTTTGTTGTGTTTACTTGTAATTTCTACCCCACAACCTAATACCTTAAGCAAATCTACAATAATATCACTTTTAAAGATTTTATCATAATCTGATTTAAGACAGTTTAAGATTTTCCCTCGAATAGCCATGATACCTTGAAATTCTGCATTACGCCCTAATTTACATGAACCAAGCGCAGAATCTCCTTCTACAATATAAAGCTCACGTTTATTTAGGTCTTTTGATCTACAATCTACGAATTTCTTAATGCGATTCGTTATATCAATTGTACCACCTAACTGTTTACGTACATTGATACGTGTACGTTCTGCTTTCTCACGGCTTCGTTTATTAATAAGGATTTGTTTTGCAATACGTGTTGCTTCATCTTTATTTTCAATAAAGTAAATAGATAAATAGTCTTTTAAGTAGTCCTGTATAGCTTCTTGAATAAATTTATTTGTAATGGCCTTTTTAGTCTGATTCTCATAACTTGTTACTGTTGAAAAAGAGTTGACAATTAAAATGAGGCTATCCTGTATATCTACAAATGTAATTTTCTTCTCATCTTTATTATAAAGGTTCTCATTCTTAATATATTGATCTATACAGTAGACAAAAGCATTCTTGACTGCTTTATCTGGTGCTCCACCATATTCAAGATAACTTGAGTTATGGTAGTACTCTAATAAATTGGCTTCATTACAAAACGTGCAAGCAATTTCAAACTTAAGTTTATATTCCGGTCTCTCTGGGCTATCTTGCCCTCTTGTCTCATGTTGCATGAAAATGAGTTCACTAAACTGTTTTTCAGCTGCTACTTCTTTGGCATAGCCTACTATCCCTTCTGGATAAAGATAAACATGTTTTTCTTCTAGAATTTCATCTTTAAAGTTAAATTTAATGCCTTTATTAACAATAGCCTGTCTCTTAAGCACATTGTGGAAGTAGCTACTACTTACTCTAATATCTGTAAAAACTTCTGAATCTGGCTTCCAATGAATCCACGTTCCTGTAGACTTATAAGTTGCCTTATTTTTTCTCAGGCCTCCAATATTTTCACCTCTTTCAAAGTGAAGTTCATATTCATAGTCATTTCTATAAACTCTAACATCCATAAAGGCTGAACTATATTGGGTCGCACAAGCACCTAGGCCATTAAGTCCTAAGCTAAACTCATAGTTTTCCCCACTGTTATTGTTATATTTCCCCCCAGCATAAAGCTCACAAAAAATAAGATCCCAGTTATAACGACCTTCTTTTTCATTATAATCTAGGGGCATCCCTCTTCCGTAATCTTGTATGATAATGGAATGATCTTTGCAAAGTGTTACATCAATCACACTTCCATAACCTTCTTTAGCCTCGTCAATTGCATTTGATAAAATTTCAAATACCGAATGTTGACATCCCTCAATCCCATCGGAGCCAAAAATAACTGCTGGACGTAATCTTACCCTGTCAGCACCTTTTAACGAGGAAATACTTTGATTTCCATAATTATCTTTTTTCATTTTTTATCACCTGCAAATTTATTCTCATTTTAATACTGTAAAATATGCTTCAACACTTGTCAAGTTTTGAAGCAGACAAAAAAAGAGGCTAAGAGGCCTCTTTTTCATCTAAATCTAATCCGACATAAACGGTAAAACTTACTGCTAATAATAATAAACCATTTATAATTTCATACATCACCAAAAGCTTACTAATAGGATGTATGGGATAATAGTCACCATATCCAATAGATACGATGGTAATTAAACTAAAATAAAGTGCTGTAAGCGGGTCACGTAGTGGTTGATTAAAGAGGCCGTTCCAAAGACCATATCTTACAAAACATGTATCTAATAAATAGTAAAGCATGGCATAATGAAGAATAAGCTCTATAAAGCTCCTTAAAGCTAATGCAATGCGTTCATAGTACTGCAAGCCATTTTTCTTACGTTTTCTAGGATTAAGCTTATCAAAGACATCTTTCAAAAAAGCCATAAAGATTTCATTGACACGGGATAAACTCCACAGTATATAAAATCCAATTAAAAGGGTGTTTATATGAGTTATAGTATGTGTCATATATAAAATTATAATACCGATAAACAAAATACATGCTACAGTAAAATAAGTAATATTCAGTATCCTAACACGTTTACCACGTTCTCTTGGTGTTGGCGCTCTCTTTTTATAGGAAGAACTTACAAATAAAGTAGGTGAAATACACCAATGAATTAAGTATTCATAATGATGCTTAATCATCTTGAGCTAAAACTTCCTGTACACTGAGTACACTAGGCATCTCATAGACTGCTTCATAATTTTCTACTTTAATGGTATCTATCTGAATAGGTTTGACAGGTGTATAATCTACATTGACTCCAGCCTCTCCTAATTCTACTACATATTCCATACCCTCTATAATACGTCCAAAGGCTGCATACTTTCCATCTAACTGCCAGTCATCTTGAAGCAAAATAAAAAACTGGCTGCCTTCTGTATTAAAGGTTTCACTACGTGCCATAGAAAGTGTACCTTTTTTATGTTTTAAACGGTTGTTTACACCATTGTAGCGACACTCACTTTTAATATAATAACCCGGAAATCCCTTTTTGTTACCAATAGGGTCCCCTGCTTGAATTAAGTAGTTTGGCAATATACGATTAATCTTCGTACCATCATAATAATGAGACTGTGCCAAATAAATAAAATTATTCACTGTATTAGGAGCTTCTTCAGGATATAGCTCTACCTTAAAACTTGTATCATTGCTCAAATACACTGTTGCAATAGGATGGTTGTCTGCATTCCAATTGCTGATTTCAATAGACTTATTCATAATAAACATAAACAGTAAAACACTTACTATACTTAAACAAAACACTACTTTTTTCACGAAAATCCTCTTTCATTTGTATTTTGTTATAGTATAGGGAAATGTTTCAAATTTTATACTTTAAAGACTTTCATTTTTTTCTTTCTAAAGCTATAGATGATTTTTATAGTCTCAATATTCTCTTTATCTACCTCTAGAACCACTTTATGTTCCAATCTTCCTATCCTACGTAGCTTCTTTAGAATTTCTTCTTCTTCAGCACCTACACCTTTTAGAGTAGCTACGATCTGACCACCTTTAATAAGATAGTATTTATAATAAAAAGTATCTGGAATAGGTAGTTTACCTATATAAGTTTCTTCTTGTATAACTGTAGTCATCTCATAAAGTTTACTCATATATTTCAGCCCTTTTAACTGCTCATATACTTCCTTTGCCTTTTCAAATTCCCAGTTATCTGCTAGTCTTTCCATTTGTTTTATCAGCTGCTCTTCTATGATTTCTCTATTTTTTAGTTCCTCTATCACTTGAGCTGTTAAGGATGGATAATGATTATCTGCACAATACCCCTTACACCTACCCGTTACATAATCCATACAGCTTCCTATTTTTCTAGAACAAACTGCATAAGGGTAACGTTTTTTCAAGTAAGTATAGGCACCTCTTGCAAGGCTTTTATGTGTCATAGGACCTAGAATAAATGCCTCTTTCATAGGTTTGTTTTTCACCCATTCTAAAATACAGCCTTCATCTGTAGCAGTAAAATAACTATATTTTTCTGGATGCATTAAAGCCGTATTATAAGGCGGTTTATACTGTCTAATCCACCTGCATTCTAAGAGAAGTGCATCAAGTTCTGTGTCTGTGTAATAGACCTCTATATCCTTTATACGTTTAACCATTTGTTTAACTTTATTATTGCGATTCAGCTCTTTAGCAAAATAAGAGTGAATACGTTTTTTTAAGGCAATAGATTTTCCAATATACAAGATATTACCTTTTTCGTCAAGCATTTTATAAACACCTGAACAATTTAATGTATTTTCTAGTTTCTTTTTAAGTATAGTATCCTTTTTCATAGTCTTTATTATAGGTTAAAGCCCCTTAGTCGTAAACATAAAAAAACAGGATACTTAAGTATCCTGTTTTAAATTATTCTTCTGTTTCTGGAGCTTCTTCTAACTCACCAAAGAATAAATCATCGAATTCAGCAGCTACTTTTTCGTATTCTTCATCAGAGTTAATTTCATCTAATTGGATATCTTCTCCGTTTTCTGAATAACGATAGATAAGTACTTCTTCTTCATCTTGTGGTGCTAAAGCAATATATTCTTGATCCTCAACTTCAAAGATTCCTAATACATCGCAAGCTACTTCTTTGTCTTCATCTTCGAATGTTACGTAGATTACTGGTTCATCATGTCCACCTGAACATCCACATCCTTCATGATCATGAGTATGTGAAGCGCCACCGCAGCAACCTTCATCGTGTGAACATCCACATGTTTTATTTTCTTCCATTGTAATTCTCCCTTCTTAATTAAAAGAACTATATTCCTATTATAGCATTAGTGGACATTTTTTCCAAGAAAAAGCTTATAAATTTTCTCGAATGATGCGTTCCGCATTACTATAACAGATTTTTTCTATGATACGCATTGGAAAAATACGTGTCATGCTACCCATAAGTTTATCCATTTCTCCGCAATTACATACTTCTAAATTACAACTCATTCCATCAAAATCTGCTCCAATTGCTAAAGCTTCTTCTCCTACCTGATTATAAACATATTGCATATTTCTAAGTAGATCTTCTATAGAAGTATGGTTTGAATTATTAAGGAAGTAACTATAAAGGTTAGTTCCTATAATGCCGCCACTTTCTGCAATAATCTTCATAGCTTCATCTGATAGATTTCTTGTATGGTCATAATAGTTTCTTGCATTGCAATGTGAAGCAATAATAGGCTTTTTATAAAGTCTTGTAATATCTTTAAAGGCACTTTCTGATAAGTGGGAGACATCTAGTAGGATGGGTGTATGATTAAGCCCTTCTAAAAGCTCGCAGCCTTTGGGAGTAAGACCTTTTCGGATGGAATGGGGGTATCCCCATGTATTCATATGATTCCACGTAAGTGTCATCATAGTGATACCAAGCTCCATAAGCTTTTCTAAAGGATCATTCACACCTGCTATAGCTTCTCCTTCTTCTAAAGAGAGAAAAGCTGCAATTTTATTTTCTGTCTTGCATTTTAAGTAATCCTTATAAGTAGAAACAATACATATTGTATCCGGATTTGCTTCTACTTCTGCTTTAAAGTATGCATACATTTCCTTTAAATAGATAAAAGGATCTGTATTTTTTAGCCCTTTTATGTCAATAAAGAAAGCAAACCACTGTGCAAGATAGTGGGATGCTTTCATTTTTTCTATGTCTACATGATAGTCATTGCGATTAAGGTGGGCCTTGTTCTCAAATATAAGACTGGCTGTATCACAGTGCAAATCAATAAAAGACATTTATTCACCTACTTTTTAACTGGTTCGCCGTATTCTTTACCTTTTGTATCTACTGTCATAGATTTAATCACAACTGGTGTAAGTGGTTTATCCATAGGATTTGTGCGTACTGTGGCAATATAATCTACTGCATCTATACCTTCTACAACTTTACCAAATGCTGCATATTGGCCATCAAGATGTGGAGAATCTTCATGCATAATGAAGAACTGTGAACCTGCTGAGTTAGGATCCATAGCACGTGCCATAGAGATAACTCCTTTAGTATGTTTTAAGTTGTTTTGTACACCATTTCCACTGAATTCACCTTTAATATGGTAACCTGGGCCACCTGTACCTGTACCTTGTGGACATCCACCTTGAATCATAAAGCCGCGAATTACACGGTGGAAAGTAAGTCCATCATAAAATCCTTTTTTTACAAGGCTGATGAAGTTTGCTACTGTATTTGGTGCGATTTCTGGATAAAGTTCTACTTTGATAATACTCCCATCTTCCATTGTGATGGTTACAATTGGATTTAAGTTTTCCATTTTTAAACTTCCTTTCTTACTTTTCTAGTTTAATATTATGCATTTTTTAAGAAAGCAATATACGCTTTACGCATTTCGTAAAGGTCTACTTTACTTGTAATTTCCCATGGTGCATGCATGCTATGAACTGGTACCCCACAGTCGATTACGTCCATACCGTAGTTTGCTAAGATATAAGCGATTGTACCACCGCCCCCTAAATCAATACGTCCAAGTTCTGCTGTTTGCCAGATAACATTATTTTCTTCCATAATTCTACGTAAGTAAGCTACGTATTCTGCATTCGCTTCATTTGAACCTGATTTACCACGTGAACCTGTATATTTGCTAAATACAACACCTTTACCAAAGTATGCTGCGTTATTTTTTTCTAAAACAGATGGATAATTAGGATCATGTCCTGCTGTTACATCAGAGGATAACATTTTTGAGCGACTTAAAGTTCTTCTTAAAGTCAGGTCTGAGTACTCACCTGTAAGACCAATGAGCTCTGCAACCATATTTTCAAAGAATTTAGATTGCATACCAGAAGCCCCCACGCTACCGATTTCTTCTTTGTCAACAAGAATGGTACCTGTTGTACGTGCTGGATTTTCTACTTCAAGTTGTGCTTCGAAAGATGCATAGCCACATACTCTGTCATCTTGACCGTATCCCATAACCATACTTCTATCTAAGCCGTAGTCACGTGCAGCACCTGCTGGAACGATTTGAATTTCAGCTGATACAAAGTCTTCTTCTGTAATGCCGTATTTGTCATTAAGAAGCTTTAAAATGTTTGCTTTTACTTTATCTTTTTCTTCACCCTCTAACGGAAGTGTACCTAAACAAATGTTAAGATCTTCACCTGCAATAGCTTCTCCTAATTTCTTTTGCATTTGTTCACCAGAAAGGTGGATAAGTAAGTCAGAAATACCTACTACTGGATCTGTTTCATCTTCACCAATAACAACATCTACAACTGTACCATCTTTTTTAGCAACAATACCATGGATAGATAGTGGCATAGCTACCCATTGATACTTTTTAACGCCACCATAGTAATGTGTTTTGAACATTGCAAAGTTTGTATCTTCATAAAGTGGATTTGGTTTAAGGTCAAGTCTTGGTGAATCAAGATGTGCGCCTAAAAGATTAAGTCCATTTGCAATAGGTTCCTGACCAATGCAGAACATGAGTAAAGTTTTATCATTGTAATTTGCATAAACTTTATCTCCAGCTTGAAGTCTTTCACCTTTTGCAATACAGTCTTCAATATTTCTGTATCCAGCTTCTTCGGCTGTTTTAACCATACTTTTTATACATTCACGTTCTGTTTTATTATCAGAAATGAATTTTCTATAGCGTTCACCATAAGCAAATAAAGCTTTTTTGTCTTCTTCTGTGTATGTTTCCCATGCACTTTTGTACTCTTTGTTTAAGTCTGACATGTTTATTCCTCCTTAGTATTTTCTAAATGTTTTAGACTTAAATATTTTATCACATAACCTAGCATATTCCAAATCCATTTTATTTATTATCTAATCCAAACTTTTGTACCTAAAGGTATAGTTTGATAAAGCCATTCACTATTTTCTGGTGAAAGTCTAAGACATCCATGAGAAGCTCTTTCCCCTAACTGCCCCTGTCCTCCTAATACATATCTCCCCCCTACATCAAACATAACAGAATGATAGAGATAATCTCCAAATAAATGGAGTGCATTTTTGCAACGATATCCTTTGTCCATTCCAAAGGCTGGCACATAACCTTGGACTTCAAATTCGCCTGTTGGTGTAGGTGTTTTATTGTTTCCTGTAGAAGTTGGCATACTTTTTAAAAGCTTCCAGCTTCCTCCTTTATCCTCAAAAACATAGGTTCTTTGTCTATAAAGGTCGGTCCAGATAAAATACGGTGTTTTACTTTTAACCTGCTTACTGTTAACATAGCCTTCTATGACTTCGTTCGGCACTTGTTCTTTACATACAGTCGGATTAGGTGGAATGCTTACACTATTCCACGGTACCTCTATCTTCTTACCTTCTTTTAACAGATAATAATAATAGCCATCTTCTGCTGCCCATACCTCTACCTTTTCCCCTTTTTTAAACCCTTTCGTATCATATTTCATAGTTCCTATAATCTTAGATTCTGGAAAAAGCTTGTTCATATAAATCTCTAAAGTTTCATTTTGATGGCGTGTATAACTTTTCAAAAGACCTTCTGTATGTTGCCCATAACTTTTATAAGGAACAGTCATCTTAATCGTATCAGTTTGGATTTCTGCCACCATAGTACTTGCATGAACGACTTCCTGGTTTAAGGCATAAAGTCCTTCATGAAGAGGATAATATTCATCTGGCATAAGCTCTTGAATGGTAAATTGGTCTTCTATTATTTCTTTTCCATTCCAAAATACGCTAACTATTTGTACCTGAATGATTTCATCTGAAATATTATGTACAAAACCTGGTGCAAGTTCTATATAATGGGTACTCCTATTATACTTTTCTTTAAGTGTGCATAATTCTCCTTCGATGCTTAAATCATAGTATTCACTCAATCCCCTAAGTGGAATAAGCACTTCATCTCCACACTTTAATGCATAGCTTAATACATTTCCTATGTAAATTTTCTCTGTATGTAAAGTAGCAACTTGGTTAGTCAAAGATTTTATTTCGGGTACTTTAGGCAATACTTCTGTATTCTCCTTTAAAGTTAAATGCATATAATCTTCATAAGAAGTTACTTCAAATCCTATTTGTCTTAAATCAGAAAGTCTTACATAATTGACATCACTTAAGTAATACATAGGATAAATCTGCTCATTCACTTTAACTCTCATAGTGCTTTTTTGCATAAAACCAATAGGTGCAGGACTAAAAAAAGATGTAAATAGGCTCTCTCCTCTATAATCTTTAGCTATTTGTATACACTGATCAATAATATCTTGATCGAATTCTGTAAGCTGCTGTGGTATGGCATCGTTCCATATACCAGCTTTTTTCAAACTTGCAATGTAAGGGTCTTCATCAGGAATTTGTGTATAGAGAGGTGAAAGCCTTAAGGTATAGCAAAGCATTCTTGCAAAATCACTTTGATTTATAACACCCTCCTGACTTATAAAACTTTCAAAGCGAATTGGTTCTATATTTAATGCTTCTTGGATCTTTTGATCAATCTGCCAGCTTTCTTCCAATTCTTCTTGACCTTCTACCTCTTCTACCTGCTCATAAAGTTCTTCCTCTACTTGGAGCTCGCTATTAAGCTCCTGTTTTTCTACTTGTTTTGCTTCTATCGTATACCCCATTAGACCGAGACATAGTAATCCTGCTAAATAAATTCTTTTTTTCTTTGGCATATTAATACTCCCTTTATTCCATATTCTACCATTTTAGTATAACAAACTCTTTATTTATATTCAATCTTTATAAATATTAAAATATTGAATTATATTATAAAAATATGTATAATTTGAGTAAAATAACAAGGAGGCTGTTATGAAAAAACACTCTCATACTCAAAGAATGCTTTTAAATATGATTATCACTTTACTACTCATTACTCTTGCCGTATGTGGAAGTATTATTGTCTTTTCTAAAAGCTTTGATTACACCTTTAATATGATTGAAGAAGACCAAAATCGTCCAACCCTTCCTAACGTACATACTCTGCAGCTTCAAGTAGATGAACAAACTACAGCCCAGACACTTGCCAAACTTCTTTATGATGAACAATTTATAGGTAACCAGTTTTGGTTTGTAGTAGAGGCTAAACTCTCTGACTTGGAAGATGACTTATATCCAGGCACTTATACCATTAGTAGTAATATGACTAATCATGATATTGTAAAGCTCCTTACTACAAATCCTGATACGCTAGAGGAAGTTCAATTTACTATTCCTGAAGGCTTTACCATTACTCAAATTGCCAATCGTCTAGAAGATAAACAAATTGTAAGCAAAGAAGCTTTCCTAAATGCCATAGAAAATAAAACATATGATTATGACTTTTTAAAAGATATTCCTGAGGGAGGCACTTATAAATTAGAAGGCTATCTCTTCCCTGATACTTATCGCATTCACAAAAATGCCTCAGCTGAAGAAATTGTCTCTATCATGCTTAGACGTTTTGAAGAGATTACAAGTCGTTATAATCAGTATCTCTATAATTCAGACTATACACTTCATGACATCGTAACCATTGCTTCTATTATTGAACGTGAAGCTAAGCTAGAAGAAGAACGTCCCATCATCTCAGGTGTTATTTATAATCGTCTTAATCAGCAAATGAAATTACAAATGTGCTCTACCATTCAGTATGCTTTGCCTGAACATAAACAAACGCTTACTTATGAAGACCTCTCTTTAGACTCTCCTTATAACACCTATCTTTATGAAGGTCTTCCACAAGGTCCTATCTGCACTCCTGGCGAGAGTGCTCTTCGTGCTGCTTTTATGCCTGAAGAACATGATTATTATTATTTTGTACTAGAAGATGCTTCTACCAGCAAACATGCTTTCAGCCAAACTGCTGAAGAACATAATTTTTATAAGACTCGCTATAAGCAATCTCAAGATATTAATTTTGTAGATTAAAAAGGTGTTACAGCATACCTAAAAGGATATGTTGTAACACCTTTTTTAACTTTTACTAAGTTCCTGATAAAGTTTTTTCAAAGCTTTTTTCTCTATACGTGAAACATAAGACCTGGAAATACCCATTTGCTCTGCTATTTCACGCTGTGTTTTTTCTTCTGTATTATCCAGTCCATAACGCATTCTTAGAATAAGCTTTTCACGTGGTTTAAGTACGCGTCCAATTTTTTCATATAACTTCTTAATTTCTATTCCAAAATCTACTTGATCAAAGATAGATTCACTCTCCGTAAAAAGCACATCTAATAAGCTGATTTCATTTCCCTCTTTATCTATCCCTATAGGAGAATGAATAGATGTTTCATTCTTTTCTTTCTTACTTGACCTAATACTCATTAAAATTTCGTTTTCAATACATCTAGCAGCATATGTTGCTAGCTTTGTCCCTTTGGATGTATCAAAAGAGGTAATCCCCTTAATAAGTCCAATAGTTCCTGTAGAAATAAGGTCATCCATATCTTTATTTAAATTACTATACTTTTTAACAATGTGTGCCACTAATCTTAAATTACGTTCAATAAGAATATCCTTGGCCTCTTCACTTCCTTTACCTAATTGTTCTAAATAGTACTTTTCTTCTTCTGGTGTAAGGGGCTGTGGAAAAGAGGATATACTGCTAAAATAAGAAAAACAAAAAAAAGGCAACATTTCGGCACACCTCCATAAAAAATGGGTTCATACTTATTGTATGAATGTGCGCACGAAATGTGCCCGTACAATTTGTATTTTCTTGTAAAGAGCTTATACTATTTTAAAAAATTAGTCTAAAGAGGTTGTTCTTTACGTAGAAGTGCTGGTACAGTTACATCCTCTTCCACTTTAAACTTAACAATTTGAAGTGGATGTGGTGCAGATTCAATACTATTACCTTCCTCATCCCACATTTCTTCAATCTTAACACTGATAAACGGTCTATTTGGTAATAAAATCTCTACTGTATCACCTACAGAGAACTTTCTTCTTTGTTCAATTGTTACAAGTTTTGTTTCTTTCTCATAATCAATAACCATACCTGAGAAATCATAGTTACGTACATAAGAGTTATGTCCATAAGTTTGATCGTCACTTGTTGGTTTATGTTCATAGAAACCTGTAGAAAACTCTCTATGACTTGCCTTACCTACCTCTCGAAGGAAATAACTACGTTTTTCTTCAAAAGCTTTTGGATCTTCTAAATAAGTATCGATTGCTTCTCTATAAGCTTTAACAACTGTTGCTACATAAAGAGGTGTTTTCATACGTCCTTCAATTTTAAAGCTGTAAATGCCACTTTCAATAAGCTCTGGAATATATTCAATCATACAAAGGTCACGTGAGTTATAAATATAAGTACCACGCTCATCTTCTTCTACAGGCATATATTCACCTGGACGTGTTTCTTCTACAACATGATATTTCCATCTACAAGGCTGTGCACATTCACCGTGGTTAGCATCGCGATGTGTCATGTAATTACTTAATAAGCATCTTCCTGAATAAGCCATACACATTGCACCATGTACGAAAGCTTCGATCTCAATATCCTCTGGAATATTATCATGAATTTCTTTGATTTCTGGGAATGAAAGTTCACGTGCTACAACAATACGTTGTGCACCTAAAGATGCCCAAAATTTAGCTGTATGACTATTTGTGTTGTTAGCTTGAGTAGAAATATGGATTTCCATATTAGGTACTGCTGCTTTAGCAATAGAAAATACACCTGGATCTGCAACGATAATAGCATCTACGCCCATTTCTTCAAGTGATTTAAAGTATTCTGCCATACCTTCAAAATCTTGATTATGCGCAAAGATATTAGCTGTTACATAAACTTGTACACCATGTGCATGTGCAAATGCAATACCTTCTTTCATTTCTTCAGGGGTGAAGTTTTTAGCTTTAGCACGTAAACCATAGCTTCCACCTCCCATATAAACAGCATCAGCGCCATAAAGTACAGCTACTTTTAATGATTCTAAGCTCCCTGCGGGAGCTAATAATTCTACACGTTTTTTCTTCATTATAATCTCTCCTATTTTTTATAACTTAGGGCTATACCATCTCCAACAGGTAGTACACTACTTGTAAGTTCCTCTGAATGTGTAATGGTCCATAAAAAGTCTCTTAATCTCATATGGGTCGTACGTTGTCTACGTTCAATTAAATAACGCGATTTTGCTACAGTACCTTTATGCAAGACATTATCAGTAATGAGCAGACCACCTTTTCTTAATAATCTAATACAGTCAGGTAGGAAATTAATGTATTGCCCTTTAGCACAGTCCATAAAAATGACATCATACTGCTCACTCGGCAATGTTTTTAATATATCAGCAGCATCACCTTCTATAATTTGAATAACCTCTTCAAGACCTGCTTGTTTTATATTCTTTCTTGCAACACCCAACATATAAGGAAATCTTTCAATCGTTGTAATATGTCCGCCTTCTTCTAAATGCTCACTCATTAACATAGCAGAGTATGCAACAGCTGTACCAATTTCTAAAATTTCTTTTGGTTTTTGCATAGTTAAAAGTACTCTCATAAAATCTGCTACCTCTGGCTTAATAATAGGCCATGTTTCTTCTCCATTTGCAATAGCAACCTCTATATCATGAAGTAATCCTTCCGGTGGATTATGAAGTGCACGTATATATTGAACGATATAATCGTAGTTAATTTCACTCATAAGCTTATCCTTTCTAATCATTCTTCCTATGTCAATATAAGATAAAAAATAGTATAATGCAAGCGCTATCAAAAAATACCTAGCAAAAAGCTAGGTATTTTTTATACTTCCATTATAATTGGTAAAATCATAGGACTACGCTTTGTTTTTTGCCATACGAACTCTTTAAGATCATCTTTGACAATAGTTTTAATCTGAGACCATTCTACAATGTGTTTTGTTTCACAGCGATCTAATGCCTTACGCACTACTACTTTTGCCGCATCCATAAGATTTTCTGCTTCTCTTACATAAACAAAACCACGAGAAATAATGTCTGGTCCAGCCACTACCATACCTGTTTCACGCTCAAGTGTCATAACAACAATGAGTAGACCATCTTGTGAAAGATGCTTACGATCACGTAAAACGATGTTTCCTACATCACCTACACCAAGCCCATCTACAAGCACTTGCCCTGAAGGTACATTACCTGCAATCTTACAGCTTTCACGTGTTAATTCAATAACATCACCTATAGAAGCTATAGTAATATGGTCTTTTGGCATACCCATCTCAACAGCAAGTTCTCCATGTTTTTGAAGGTGTCTATACTCACCATGTACTGGTATAAAATATTTAGGTTTTACTAGTGCATGAATAAGTTTAAGTTCTTCTTCTGCAGCATGTCCAGATACGTGTGTATCCTCTTTAATAACTGTAGCACCCTTTTTAGCGAGCTCATTGACTACTTTAGAAACTGTTTTCTCATTACCTGGAATAGGTGTAGAACTTAAAATAACCACATCTCCCGGTTTAATTTCAAGCTGGCGATGTTCTGAAGTTGCCATACGTGATAAAGCTGCCATAGGCTCTCCTTGACTACCCGTCATAATAATAACAATTTGTTCATCATTATAACGCTTTACATCATTTACATCAATAAGTGTATTTTCTGGGATATCTAAATAACCAAGTTCACTTGCTGTCTTTGCAACATTTACCATGCTGCGTCCTATAATAGCTACCTTACGGTTAAATTTATAAGCTGCATTTATAATCTGTTGAACACGATCTACATTAGAGGCAAAAGTTGCAACCATAATACGTTTGTCTTTTGCTTTATTAAACACATCTTCAAATTTTAATCCAACCATTTTCTCAGATTGTGTAAACCCAGTACGCCCTACATTTGTACTATCTGCAAGAAGTGCTAATACGCCCTTCTTACCAAGTTCAGCAAGACGATGTAAATCAATACGTCCTCCTCTAATAGGTGTATAGTCTACTTTAAAGTCCCCTGTATGAAGAATGGTCCCCACTGGAGTCCAAATAGAAAGCATAACAGCATCTGCAATACTATGATTAGAACGTATAAATTCTACTTTAAAACTACCACCAAGTTTAATAGTTTCCCCTTGTGATACATTATTTCTTTGTGTCGTTCTAAGTAAGTTATGCTCTTTTAATTTATTCTCTACAAGTCCGATAGTTAATTTTGTTCCGTAGAGAGGAACATTGAGTTCTTGTAACACATAAGGTAACGCACCAATATGGTCCTCATGCCCGTGTGTAAGTACAATCCCCCTTATTTTTTCTGCATTTTTTGTTAAATAAGTTACATCTGGAATAACTAAGTCAATTCCCAGCATCTCGTCTTCCGGGAAAGCTAATCCACAATCGACAACAATAATATCATCTTCATATTCAAAAGCTGTCATATTTTTACCGATTTCTCCTAAACCACCCAGAGGAATGATGCGTAACTTATTTTTAGTTTTTCTGGGCACCAAAACTGCACCTCCATCTATATATTTTTTGAACACGCCTCACAATGTCCATAAAAAGTAACTTTGTGATTTGTGACTTTAAAACGATATTTATCTTGTATATGGGCTTCGATTTCCGCAAGCAAATCATTTTCTACTTCAAAAACTTTATTACATTTTGAGCAGATAAGATGATGGTGGTGATGTTCTTCTTGATGACTTAATTCATATCGACTACATCCTTCATCAAAATATAATTTATCAATGATACCCATCTCTTCAAAAAGTTGCACAGTACGATAAACTGTAGCAAGACCGATTTCTGGATAACGCTCTTTTACTAATGCATAAAGTTCTTCTGTAGATAAATGCTTATCACAATTTTCAATAAGAACGTCTAAGATTCCTCTACGTTGTGTGGTTAGTTTACAACCTTTTTCTTTAAGTCGTTCTTTAAATGTTGCTGCATTCATTATATTCGCCCCTCTAAAAATTGATTTCCTAAGTACTTTTATTATAAATGTACCTTAGCTTATTGTCAATTGATACTTCCTATCATCTAAACTTCAATGTCATATTCATCGCTTTCCATAAGAGTTAAAGCTACTTTTTGAAGTTCCTCATCATCTTCTACTAATTCATATGTGATTTCGTCTCCGTCCTCACTCATTTCTTTTAGTATTGTTGCAATATCCTCTTCATCAGCAACTAATAAATATTTTTGTCCATCTATTGTTGCTTGATCGATTACTTCAAATTGAATTGTTTCACCTGTTAATTCATCATAAAAATTTATTTTATCCATAATAATCCCCTTTAACTATGTGCTTGTAGATAATTTTGTAAAATAAGCACGGCTGCTAATTTGTCAATGACTTGTTTCCTACGTCCACGACTTACATCGGCTGCAAGAAGTACATTCTCTGCCTCCATTGTAGTAAGCCTTTCATCCCATAAATCAACAGGTAATGCTAATGCCTGCTCAAGTTTTTTCTTAAAAACAAGAGTATGTTGACATCTTTCACCTTCTGTATTATTCATGTTTTTAGGGAATCCTAATACAATCTTTTCTACTTTATATTCTTCACAAATTTCTTTAATTCTATTTATAGTAGGCTTAAGATTATAGCTATCAGTACGTCTAATAATCTCAAGTCCTTGTGCAGTAAATCCAAGTGGATCACTTACAGCTACGCCTGTCGTCTTTGTGCCAAAGTCTAGTCCGAGTATACGCAAGCTTAAAACCTCCTATAAGATGAGCCTTATAGCGCTTATTTCTTTAGGTAATAAGCTACTAATTCTTCTAAAATCTCATCACGTTCTAATTTTCTAATTTTATTTCGTGCACCATTATAGCTGGTAATATAAGTTGGATCGCCTGACATAATATACCCTACAATTTGATTAATAGGATTATATCCTTTCTCATTAAGCGCTTCGTAAACATCCATTAATATATCACGAGTTGAAGCCTTTTCAGGCATCTCAAAATGAAATTGCACTGTTTCGTTTATGTTTTTCATTTGCTTCACCTTCCAATATTTACACTTCTATCTTAGCTATATGATAATACAATCTAAGGTTATATGCAATTATAAAATGTTTTGACCTTTCTATAAAAGCTTTCCTTTAAGCACTTCGTGCTCTCTTGTCTCAATATATACTTTACCGACTGTATTCTCAAGATGAAGTTCTGTATCTACTTCAACTTTCATATAGTTGCTTGTATAACCTTGTGCCATGCCTTCTTCGGCTTTTTCAAATAAAACTTCTACTTCTTTACCTATATGTTCATCTAGAAAAGCATCTTGACTCTTTAATGTAACCTGTTTTAATACTTTCATACGTTCATCTTTAATAGGACTATCAATTTGATTTTTCATCCTAGCTGCTGCTGTACCTTCTCTCTTAGAATATGGGAAAAGATGTACTTGTGCAAAACCAATTTCCTTAACAAAGTCTACTGTTTCTTTAAATTCTTCATCCGTTTCACCTGGGAATCCCACAATAATATCCGTAGTAATAGCGACATCATGCCATACACCACGTAATCTTTGTACACTTTCTTTATATTCTTGCGCCGTATATTTACGATTCATACGTTTTAGAACAGTTTCAGAACCACTTTGTAAAGAAAGATGGAAGTGATGACAGAGCTTTGGGAGTTCGCTAATAGCTTCTAAAAACTCATCTGTTATGGCTACAGGCTCTATTGAGCTTAACCTAATACGTTCAACACCTTCTATGTCATGTACTTTTTTTATAGCATCTAGAAGTGTTACATTACCTAAATCTTTCCCATATGCTAGAACATGTATTCCTGTTAAGATAATTTCTTTAAAACCAGCCTCTACAAGCCTTTGCGCTTCTTGTACTACATTCTCTAATTTACGGCTACGGATTTTACCTCTTACATATGGAATAATACAGTATGTGCAGTAATTGTTACAGCCTTCCTGAATTTTAAGGTAGACGCGTGTATGTTCGCCCATATTACTAATTTGAAGCTCTTCAAATTCTTCTACATCCATAATATTGCTTACATAATTATAAGTCTCTTGATTATTATGATATTCTTCTACAAGCTTTAAGATTTTACTTCTTTTATTCGTTCCTACAATAATGTCTACTTCTGATACGTCTTCTTTAATTTTCTCCCCTGCTGCTTGAGCATAGCATCCCATAGCAACAAGTACGCTATCTGGATTAAGTTTTTTTGTTTTACGTAGCATCTGACGACATTTTCTATCACTTAAATGTGTCACTGTACATGTATTAACAAGATATACATCTGCAACTTCATCAAAAGCCACTTCTTCATAGCCTTCTGCCTTAAATTGCTCTACAACAGCTTCTGTGTCGTATTGATTTACTTTGCATCCTAAAGTAAATGTACCTATTTTTTTTGGTTGGTAATTCATTATATATTGTCCTCCGATTTAATCATATTTATTTATATATTTGCTATCTATATATTATAAGGAAGTAATTTATTTTTATAGTATAATTTAACCACTTCTGTTCTTTATTAGTATACTATACAGAATGTCATTGTAAAAGATACAAAAAAACTGCTGCATCTCACAATATACCTAAAGCTTATCAGTATATTCTGGATACAGCAGTTTTTCATAATGTACTTAGGGAGTACATTAAACTATAGAAAGATAACTCTACTCCCTAAAATATTGCCACTTTCTATAGACTTTTTAACTTCTTCTATAATGTCATCTTGAACATTACATAAATTATTGCTTAATATTATGTAGTATACTCCGGATGTTGATAAATAAACCATTCCGGCTTGGTTCATATCAACATATTTAACAATAATTTTATAATTATTGGACATGCATCACACCCCTTAACACTTAATTAGAAGTGTTATCGCATGCAATAACATAGTTATTATAGCCGTATAAATATTAAATGTAAATACAGGTTTATAATTTTAAACTCTAGTTTAATTATTCTAATTTAATCCCAAACATACCTTCTAGAATATTGTTATCTTGTGGCTTAAGATAACTTTTGGTTGTATCAATATTATCATGGTGTGCCATTACTTGTACTTCTTCTATAGAGAAACCTTCTGGTCTTCCCATATGTTTACACATATAATGCGTACCATTTTTATAGTTTTCTAAAGCACTGTGCCTAAAACTGTGTGGCGTAAACGGAATATACTTGCCTTCTATTAGATGCAAGATGCTTCTCATTTTTATACACCAATCATAAAGCGTATTATCCGTTACTGCATGATTATGATCTTGGTCAATCCATAAAGCTTCTATATTATCTTCCCTGCTATTAAGGTAAAGCTTTAAGCTTTCTAAGCTATTATAGTGATAAAGTAATCGAAACTTCTTTCCCCTTTTACCTACTACAATATTTGTGTATCGCCTTTCTAAAAGACCGTCTTTCTTAATCTGTAGTACCTCACCGATACGTGCTGCACTATCATAGGAAATGTCTAGGTAAGCACATTCTCTATACATTTCATGCTCTAATAAATATGTTCGTATTTTATGTATCTGTTCATCTGTAAGGAAGTAAATTTCTCTTACTGGTTCTTTAGGTAACCCCTTTATCTTTCTGGCCAAGTTCTTATCATACTCATAATCATCCTCATCTTCTGCATACTCCATCATGCCACGGATTAATGCAAACACACGATTAAAACGTGCATTAGATACTTTACGTTCTTCTGTAAGCCATAGAGATATACGTCTAAAATCTTTCTTATTAAAGTCTAGAACACATCTATTATCCATATGCTCCTACCATCACAATTGGAAAACCTAAACTGTTAATTAATGTTTGTAATACATCTACATTCATTTTGATTCCTCCTTGTAATAAAAAAGCACCTCTATTGTAGAGATGCTTTAAATTAGTGTTTATTTTTATAAAGATTGTGCTATAATATGGGTATAAAGAAAGCACCAGTGTTGCAACCACTGATGCTCCCTGAATGTTTTATATTTGGGGCTATGAAATCATAAATTAAACGTTATTCATGATTAGAACTGTCTTTCTTAGCGGGTGGACAGTTCTTTTCTTTTGCACTCATTTCAAATTCTATGCCTTTCAGTCCAGCTTTAAACTTGACTTTGGCAACAAAAATGTCACGTCTCATAAGGTAGATAACCAATGCTATCACACTTATCATCTTTAGTACATCCATCATAGCACCCCCTTCCTGCTATGTCATAAACTTCTTTACTTCATAGCCCTCTGGAGGGTAACATACAACCCCCGTGCCACCCTGCACGGTTTTATTTTACTTTCCTATTATAACACATCTTTTTAGGAATACGTATAAAAATAACACTATTTCTAGTGCCTTCTCTATATCTTTATTTATCCTCTAACTGTTATCCGTTTAGTTGCTTCATTGTAATCTACTTTGGCACCCGTAAGTTCTGCAAAGGCCCGAAGTGGAATAAGTGTATAGCCACTTACTACTTTCACAGGAATAGGCGTTTTTACCTGAGTAACCTTACCACCTTGCTCAGATTTAATAGTATTACTGCCTACTTGCATGGTAACCAGTTGATTATGCATATTGCTATAGGCTGTAATAACTTTGTCTAAACTTGAATAGCGTACCGTATATCCAAGCGTCTCACATAAGAACCTAAAAGGCACTAAAGTTGTACCTTGTTCTACTGTTGCAGGATAGTCAATAACCTTCTCTACCTGATTAACTTGTACACTTTTAGAACCTACCTTTAATTCAATCGTGGTGCATGGGAAGTCCACTTGATTCTTATCATGGAAATGAGGATACTTGATAAGATTTGAATCTAATTCAAAAGTATGTACGCTCTTAATATAAGTATCTACACTATAAAGGCCTGTCCATTTTTCTGTA
>ERZ791765.327-NODE-327-length-56904-cov-69.171700_pt1 | contig 56904 bp, 48 predicted proteins | sample MGYA00509949_ERZ791765 | MGnify/ENA primary metagenome ERZ791765 (study PRJEB30046, sample SAMN00791980) | human gut metagenome | study: EMG produced TPA metagenomics assembly of the A metagenome-wide association study of gut microbiota in type 2...
TCAAAGTGTGGTTACGCGATATTTATTTGTTCAAAAAGTTGTAAACTGCTGTATATAAGATTATAGGTTCATTTGATAATTCAACGTTTCATGTAGGTTCAAATATTAACGTTTTAGAATTTACAAAAGATGAAATGAGAGTCTTTACTCAAAGATTTTTTAGTATATTAAAAAAACGATATATGGATAGGCATATTAATTTTATGAAAATGATTTATGACCTGACTCCTGCATCATTAGAAGGGGATCAAACATTAACTAGTCAAGAAACTATTGATTTTTCTTGCGCTCAGAAAATAAAAAATGGTATTTTAACGTTTATTACTTACCAGATTGGAAATTGCCGTCTGGATGAAGCAGGAATCGGATGTGGATATTATGATGAAAAAGGCATGGAGGATAAAAAGGGCATTCGAAGAGCATTTTCAAAGTATTTATTTAGTGATGTATTTGTTGATTCTTTTTATTGGCAAAGCTTTCTTTTGATTCTTGCTAAAAATGATTATTCACTTATGGAATCAGGTAACGTAAACTGCGATAGAGTAATCGAGGCCATAGAGGAAGAACAACTCAAGTCATGGTGGCTTGATAATAGGGAAAAAATGATGGAGTTGAATTTGAGGGTTGAAAATTTTAAGCTCCAAGCGAATGGAATAAGCAGTCAGGAAATTTTAAAGATGTATGGCGTGGCTTTGGATAAAAAATTTAAAAGCAATCCCGATGACAGCGGGAATATTAATGTTGAGAAGAAAACGCTATGACATCGGTAATAAATTGGATTACCTCAAAGCAACAGTAGAATATACCTTGCGGCGTCCTGAATTAAAAGAGACCTTTCGGACTTATCTGAACCAATACATATGATAAAAAAAAGCCATGGACTTTCTAAGTTCGTGGCTTTTTCAAATTTCGGGACATTGCGGGAGACCAATGGATATCTTGCTAATTTGCCCTAGATATGATATATTGAACTTAGAATGTTTGTTCGTTTACTGCGTGGCGAAGCAGGTGAATAAAAATTCGTGATTTGGAGCGTGAATTATATGGATAATTTTGTGCATATACAAGGGTTGCATATTAAAAACTTTAAAGCATTGGCAGATATTAAGATGGGGCGTTTATGGAATGAGCAGGCGGCAGAGCCGTTGACCCCGATTACTACGGTCATTGGCAAAAATGGGACAGGCAAAAGTTCCTTGATGGATGCTTTTGGATTTTTGGCGGATTGTTTGAAGTATGGGGTAGAAGCAGCTTGTGATGCCCCGAATCGGGGTGGCTATGAAAAAATTCATTCTTTAGGGAAAAAAGGGCCGATTTCTTTTGAAATCTATTATAAAGAAAGTCGTAATGATCGGCCGATTACGTATGAACTAGCAATTGATCTGGACAAGGAAGGACGGCCTTTTGTTTTGAGTGAACGCTTGCGGCAGCGGCGTAAGGGCCAGCGATGGGGACAACCCTATTCGTTTTTGATACTGGAGAATGGCGAAGGCCGAGTCTGGAAGGGAAATGCGGACGGAACGCAAGACGAATTCCTTGATTTAAAAGGGGAAGAATCACGGGATAGTGAAGTCATATCCATGGACGATAAGCGCAGATTAGGCATTGCCACTTTGGGAACTTTGAAAGCTCATCCACGTATCGCGGCTTTCCGGAAGTTTATTGAAGGATGGTATTTGAGTTATTTTACACCTGATGCGGCACGCAGTCTGCCCATGGCTGGGGCACAAGCGAAGTTAGCGCGGCATGGCGATAATTTGGGCAATGTCATTCAATTCATGGAAAGAGAGTACCCGAAGAAGTTCAAAGAAATTTTGAATAAGATTTCTCAAAGAATACCAGGTATCCAGCAAATCGATACCATGAAGACGCCGGACGGCAGGCTGCTCATACGCTTCAATGACAGGGGATTCAAAGAGCCGTTCTATGCACAACAAATGTCAGACGGCACGTTAAAGGTATTTGCATATATGATTTTACTGGCGGATCCCAATCCATCCCCGTTCATTTGCATTGAAGAACCGGAAAACGGGCTCTATCATAAGCTTTTGGAAGTGTTTGTGCGGGAATTGCGGGAAGAAACGAAGCGGAGCAAGAATGCGCCGCAGATTTTTGTGACGACTCACCAACCTTATTTAGTGGATGCTTTGCAGCCTAATGAAGTTTGGATTTTAAGGAAGCAGGAAGATGGTTTCTCGACGATACAAAGAGCCAGTGACATTGCGTTAGTTGATAATCTATGCAAAGAAGGATTGCCCTTAGGTGGGTTATGGTATAGTGATTATCTGGATGGAGATGATTCGTAATGCATCTTGATTTTTTAATTGAAGATGTTTCTGGTAAAATTATGTTGGAAATTTTATTGCCTAAAGTCTTGCCAGCAGATGTTTCTTATACCATATATAGCTATAAAGGTGTTGGTCGGATTCCGGGAAAGATGCATTCTGCCAAAGCCATAAAAGGGAAACAGCTTTTGGATAATCTTCCCAGGTTATTGAATGGTTTTGGAAGAACTTACCACAATTGGGGTGAATCGTATAAAGGGCATGTCATCGTGATTTTCGATTTGGATGATAAGTCCCTTGATGAATTCTTGGCACAGCTGCATCAATTGTTAGAGTGGTGTCAAGTGGCGCCAGAAACGTCATTTTGTATGGCTATTGAAGAAGGGGAAGCTTGGTTTTTGGGAGATGCCAATGCACTGTTTAAAGCGTATCCTCATGCGAAAAGACAAGTGTTGAAGACGTATAAGCAGGATTCGATTTGCGGCACATGGGAAAAGTTGGCAGACGTCGTTGGCTATGATTACAGGGATAAATCCTACCAGGAAGTAGGACTCAAAAAAAGAGAATGGGCTGAGAAGATAACGCCTTATATGGAGGCCGAGAATAATCAGTCACCGAGTTTTCAGTATTTGATGGACGAGCTGAAACGTATTGTTTGAAAAGGGCGCCTGCGTTTTTAGATTGAAAGGGGAGCGACATGTACAACTATTTTTCATTGAAACGATTGATTTTAGCAGGTTTTTTATGCAGTTCTTTATCCATTTTGGCGGTACAGGCCGCTGAGCCGGCTTCGCTTGCAGAGCAGGCGCATCGTGAGGTACATACGACGACAGTGACGCAGACGGAGTCGCATTCGTCGACGCGTGAGTCGGCGTCTCATTCGGGCTGGAGTGTCAGCCGCCCTTCGTCGCTGGGGGATGTTGTCTTTCCGGCGATGGCCAGGCATTTGTCGCCGCCAGGGATGGAGACGATTTCTTCGCAGGTCAAAGAGGAATACGATGCCAATTATAAGGACGGTGTCCTGGCTGCGGTCAAGGACGGTACAGATAAGTGGGGCCTAATGGGTACGGACGGAAAATGGCTCATGGCGCCGGCGTATAAGTCCCTGTCCTATGCCGGTAAAGGCGTGTTTATGACGGCAGGGAAAAGGGGGACGGCTTATGTCGATAAGCAGGGCGCACCGGTGGTTTGGCCGGAGAAAGAAGCCGCGTCGGTCCATTTCTTCAAGAATCAGGGCCGTTATGGTATTCAGGACAAGAACGGGAACATCGTAGTGGCACCGACGTATAAGGCTGTGCTGGCTGACTTCAGCGAAGGCCTGGCTTTCGTCAAGGACGATAAGGGAGAGAAAGTGGCCATTGATGAAAGCGGCCGGGTCCAGTTCGCTGCGCCGTATGATGTCATTTTGCCCTATCACCACGGTTTGGCGGAATATCAGCGCAGGGTCAGCCATTTTAACTGGGGCGGTTTCCTCGCCGGTGCGCTGATTGGCTCGTCGACGCATTCCGTCTATTACGATGACGAAGTGACGCCTTTGACCTATGACGGCGTGAAGCGGGGCTATCTCGACCGCGTCGGCAATATCGTCATCGACAGCAAAAATGATGCCGTTTATCCGATGATAGAATTCGGCACCTTCGTCCGCAATAAAGGGAAATTGGGTTTCGTCAACCGCAAGGGGCAGTACCTGATTGCGCCGGGAAATTACACTCTCGACGATGGGCTTTTGGATGATGTCGACGGCTTCGTTTCTTTGAAAGATAAAGAGAACGGGAAATGGGGCGTCTTCAGCATGGTCGACGGGGCACAGGTCGTCGATTTTGCCTATGACGGCGTACAGTTCCTGGGGTCACAGCGCCTTTTGCTGACGAAAGGCGATAAAAATATGCTCATCAATCAGAAAACAGGGGCCTTTGTTGCGGAATTCCCGGCCAGTGTGAAATGGATGGCTTTCCTCCGCGACGATTATACCTGGTGCTGGAACGACAAGAAAGAGTATGCCATTGTCGACAGGAACGGTCAGGTCCAGTACCGTGCTGCCGCCGGCCAGATTCAGGATGTCAAAGGCTTCCGCAACAGCCTGACGCCGGTCAAGACAAAGACAGGCTGGGGCATCATGGATCATCAGGGCCAGTGGATCGTGGAGCCGCAGTATAAAGATATTACCATGGCGTAGGGATGGTTCTAAAGTAAGAAAAATGAGCCTGCCATATAAAGTTATTCATGACTTTGTATGTCAGGTTCTTTTTTGGTATAATTAGGTGTTAAAATTTACCGTGAGGAGTGATTTTTTTGAAAGGGATTGTATTAGCTGGGGGCAGCGGGACGCGGCTGTATCCGCTGACGATGGTGACGTCTAAGCAGTTGTTACCGGTATATGATAAGCCGATGATTTATTATCCGTTGTCGACGTTGATGTTGGCTGGGATTCGGGATATTTTGATTATTTCGACGCCGACGGATTTGCCGAATTTTGAACGGCTTCTGGGGGATGGGTCGCGCTATGGTATCCATCTGAGTTATAAGGTGCAGCCGTCACCGGATGGATTGGCTCAGGCTTTTATTTTAGGGGAAGAATTTATCGATGGGGAACCGTGCGCCATGGTTTTGGGCGATAATATTTTCTACGGCGCAGGTCTGACCCGCCATTTGCAGCAGGCTGCGGCCAACACGGAAGGGGCCACGGTATTCGGTTATTACGTCGACGATCCGGAACGGTTCGGCGTCATTGAATTCGATGAACATGGCAGGGCGATTTCTATTGAAGAAAAACCGGCACAGCCTAAGACGAATTATGCCGTTACGGGGCTGTATTTTTATGATAAGCATGTTTGTGAATATGCCAAACAAGTCAAGCCATCGGCGCGGGGCGAACTGGAAATAACGGATTTGAATCAGATGTACTTAGAACAAGGAAATCTCAACGTCGTCACCCTCGGAAGGGGCTATGCCTGGCTCGATACGGGAACAGTCAACAGCCTGAGTGAAGCCTCGAATTTCGTCAAAGCCGTAGAAACCAGAGCCGGTATCCAAATCGCCGCCTTAGAAGACATCGCCTATGGCCACGGCTGGATTGACAAAGCCACCCTCATGGAAAGCGCCATCAAATATGGCAAGAGCCCGTACGGACAGTATCTGAAGAAAGTCGCAGAAGGGAGATTTTTGAAGGACGCTTTTTAAAGGATTAAAAAGCAGCAGTTAGGGATTAGCTATTAGGGGTTAGTGTCTGATGGGTGTGTATTGGCAAGTCATTTTTTCTTTTTTCGTAAATGGAAGGGAGTAATGTACTATGCCAGTGAAATGTTATCAAGATTTGGTCGTTTGGCAAAAAGCGATGCGTTTGGCCCGGGAGGCATATCTTATTGCAAAAAAATTGCCGTATGAGGAGAAATTTGCGTTATCTGACCAGCTGCGGCGCTCAGCAGTTTCGATTCCCTCGAATATTGCAGAAGGGCATGCTCGCGGTTCTGATAAGGAATTTGTGCATTTCTTGTATATTGCCCGCGGTTCAAATGCGGAATTAATGACGCAGCTTATTTTGTGTGTTGATTTTGGCTATTTAACCGATGTGGATGTCCGACGGGTGAAATTGCAGAGTAATGAAGTAGGCCGTTTATTGAATGCACTGATTGCTAAACTTAGGAAGAAGCAATTGTCGATTTAGGAGATGAGTGCACTGCACGATATCTCCGACTAATCCCTAGCCCCTAACGGCTAACTGCTATAAATGAAAAAATGCGTAGTGTATGATAAGGAGGAACCCTAGAATGACTATAATAATAACCGGTGGTGCCGGTTTCATTGGGTCGAATTTTGTGTTTCATATGTTGAAGGAGCACCCGCAGGACCGGGTGATTTGTTTGGATAAGTTGACGTATGCTGGGAATTTGTCTACGTTGGCACCGGTTATGGACCAGGATAATTTCCGTTTTGTCAAGGCTGATATTTGTGACCGCAATGCGGTTTATCGGTTGTTTGAAGAGGAGCATCCTGATGTGGTCGTCAATTTTGCGGCAGAATCACATGTCGACCGGTCTATTGAGAATCCGGCGATTTTCTTGGAAACGAATATCATGGGGACGGCTGTGCTCATGGATGCCTGCCGCAAGTACGGTATCCAGCGGTATCATCAGGTATCGACGGATGAAGTTTATGGCGATTTGCCCTTGGACCGGCCGGATTTGTTCTTTACGGAAACGACGCCGATCCACACGTCCAGTCCGTATAGTTCCTCCAAGGCTTCGGCTGACCTCCTGGTTCTGGCTTATCATCGGACCTATGGCCTGCCGGTGACCATCAGCCGCTGCTCTAATAACTATGGTCCTTATCATTTTCCGGAAAAGCTGATTCCCCTCATGATCATCAATGCCCTGCATGACAAGCCGCTGCCTGTCTATGGGGACGGCCTTAATGTCCGCGACTGGCTTTATGTCGAAGACCATTGCCGGGCCATCGACCTCATCCTCCAGAAGGGCCGTGTCGGCGAAGTCTATAACGTCGGCGGCCATAATGAAATGAGGAATATCGACATCGTCAAATTGATTTGCAAAGAACTGGGCAAACCGGAAAGCCTCATCCATCATGTTACGGACCGTAAAGGCCATGACCGCCGTTACGCTATCGACCCGACGAAAATCCATAAAGAATTGGGCTGGCTGCCGGAAACGAAATTTGCCGACGGCATCAAGAAGACCATCCAGTGGTACTTGGACCACGAAGATTGGTGGCAGCCCATCATTTCCGGGGAATACCAGCAGTATTACCAGAAGATGTATGGGAGTCGAGGCTAGGAGCCTCGACGCAGGTCGCAGTTCGCAGGCCGCAAGCCATTTCGGACTCAGATGCCGCTGAGCGGCGACAGACTCAAAGGGAATACATTGCCTCGGGATACCCTCGACTCGTATAGGAGTCGGGACTAAAGTCCTGGCCGCAGTTCGCCTCGGACTCAGATGCCGCTACGCGGCGACAGACTCAAAGTGACAACGACGCTTCGGGATACCTTCAGTGCGTAGCGGGCCGCCTTATCAGGACGGCCCGCTGTGAACAGTTGGAAATATTTCCAAACTGTTAATATGGCATGCAGTATGTTATGCCTCGCTATTCCGGACGGGCGCCCCGCGTGGCGCCCCTACGAAATCGCATAGAGGCGATGGGGAAAGAACCTCTCAGTCAGCTGTGTTGACAGCTCCCCTTCACAGGGGACCTTTCGATGAACGATGAACGAACTACGATGAACGATAAGAGCGGCCTGCGAACTGCGATCTGCGTTTATTTGATAATGACGATGGAATAAGATAGTATGAAGGGAGAAAACCACTCTATGAAAATATTTGTAACAGGTGTGAATGGCCAGTTGGGTCATGATGTGATGAATGAGCTGGCTTTGCGGGGGCATGTCGGTATCGGCAGTGATTTGGCTCCGGCTTACAGCGGTATGGCTGATGGGACGGCGGTGACGACGGCACCGTATGTGTCTTTGGATATTACCGATGCGGATGCGGTACGGCGGGTTATTACGGATGTACAGCCCGATGCGGTCATTCATTGTGCAGCTTGGACGGCTGTCGATATGGCCGAAGATGACGACAAAGTGGCTCAGGTCCGGGCGGTCAATGCCGGTGGGACGCAGCATATTGCCGATGTCTGCAAGAAATTGGACTGTAAGATGCTCTATCTCAGTACGGATTATGTGTTCAACGGGCAGGGGACGGAGCCGTGGCAGCCGGATTGCAAGGATTACCAGCCCCTCAACGTTTATGGCCAGACCAAGCTTGAAGGGGAATTGGCTGTCTCGCAGACGCTGGAAAAATATTTTATCGTCCGCATTGCCTGGGTATTCGGACAGAACGGTAAGAATTTCGTCAAGACTATGCTCAATGTCGGTAAGACCCACGATACGGTCCGCGTCGTCAATGACCAGATCGGGACACCGACGTATACTTTTGATTTGGCCCGGCTGTTAGTCGATATGATTGAAAGCGATAAATACGGCTATTACCATGCGACTAACGAAGGCGGCTATATTTCCTGGTATGATTTTACCTGTGAAATCTATCGTCAGGCCGGTTATACGACGAAAGTCATCCCCGTCACGACGGAAGAATACGGCCTGTCGAAAGCCAAACGACCCTTTAATTCCCGCTTGGATAAGAGCAAACTCGTCGCCAACGGATTCCGGCCGCTGCCCGACTGGAAAGACGCCTTGCGGAGGTATTTGGGGAATTTAGTGGCTCGTAGCTAGTGGTCCATGGCTCGTTGACGAACGACCTACGATGAACGACAAGAGCGGCCTGCGTTTAATTAATATGTTATAATAAAGAAAATATGCATGAAGGGAGATATAACAATGGGTCAGATAAAGGTTGAAAAGAATGTGGGCGGCATTGACGGGCTTTGTGTCATTATGCCGACGGTTCACGGTGATGGCCGTGGATATTTTATGGAAACGTATAATCAGAAGGATATGGAGGAAGCGGGGTTCCATATTAATTTTGTTCAGGATAATCAGTCCATGTCGACAAAAGGGGTCTTGCGAGGGCTTCATTTCCAGAAACATTTTCCCCAGTGCAAGCTTGTCCGTGCTGTCCGCGGCAGTGTTTTCGATGTGGCTGTCGATTTGCGCCGTGATTCCAAGACGTATGGCAAATGGTACGGTGTCGAATTGACGGAAGAAAATAAGAAGCAGTTCCTCATTCCCGAAGGCTTTGCCCATGGGTTCCTGGTCCTCAGCGACGTGGCGGAATTCTGCTATAAGGTCAATGATTTCTGGCATCCCAATGATGAAGGCGGCATGGCTTGGAACGACCCGGAAATCGGCATCCAGTGGCCCCAACTCGTCGGCGAATATCAGGGTTCGCCCAGCGCCGCCGGCTATCACCTCGAAGACGGGACACCGTTGAATCTGAGCGATAAAGACCAGCAGTGGCTGGGGTTGAAAGATACCTTTTCCTTCTGATTGCCTGAAAGCGGGGTGAGCTTCATGCAGAACATCATTGCTGTGATTTGGGATTTCGACAAGACTTTGATTGACGGGAACATGCAGGACCCGATTTTTGAGGAATATCATATTGATAAGGCGAAATTCTGGCAGCATGTCAATGCCTTGCCGGCGCATTATGCCAAGGAAGGCGTCAAGGTCAATGCCGATACGATTTATCTGAATCAGTTCATCAAGGACGCACAGAAAGGGATTTTCAAGGGCCTTAATAATGAAAAGCTGAAGACCTTTGGCCAGAAACAGAAGTATTATCACGGCGTCCCGGAAATCTTCAAGAATCTCCAGCGCGTCGTCGAAGAGAACCCCAAGTACCGCGAGTACAACATTAAGGTGGAGCATTACATCGTCAGTACGGGCATGTCAGCTATCATCAAAGGGTCGGCCGTCATGCCCTATGTCGAAGCAATCTGGGGCTGCGACCTCATTGAAGGGCTCGATGCAGAGAAACATAAAATCATCAGCGAAGTGGGCTATACTATCGACAATACGACCAAGACGCGGGCCTTGTTTGAAATCAATAAGGGCGTGCCTCAGCATCCGGAAATAGATGTCAATGCCAAGATGTCCGATGCCCTGCGCCGCGTCGCTTTCCCCAACATGATTTATATTGCCGACGGGCCCAGCGATGTGCCGGCCTTTTCGGTAGTCAAAAAATTCGGCGGATCGACCTTTGCCATTTATCCCAAAGGAAACAGCAAGGCCTTCCGCCAGGTCGAACAACTGCGGGAAGATGGCCGCATCGATATGTATGCCGAAGCCGATTACCGTGAGGGGACGACGGCCTACATGTGGCTGACCCACAAAGTCGACGAAATCGCCGAACGCATCTACAAAACAGAAAAAGAAAGCCTGGAAGGCGCCGTCTCGGCTGCTCCCAGACATTTGGTGTGAGGTGTTTGAGGCTTGATGAAAGGCTCTCCTAATAGGAGAGCTGGCCGCCAAAGGCGGTCTGAGAGGTTTCTCTTTAAAGACCCGTTAGGGATTTGGATGATTCTTCTAGCAAACAGGTCGGGAAATCGTACATATTCCGGTGCGGGCGCCCCTACAGAAGAAGGGGCTGTCGCACGAAGGTTTCTGCCATTATGCGAGGCCCCGTTCGCTTTGTAGTTTGTAGAAGCTGGTTTCAAATTTTTAACCATCCACTAACCACTAGCCACTAGCTGCTAACCACTTAAAAGGAGCTGTCGCGCATGCGACTGCTCCTTTTTGTCATCTCCGCGGTGGCGGCCGATGGCCGTGGCGTGGCGGTGGTGGCGGGCGATGCCAGCCCCAGTCATTATAAAAAGGGCCGCCCCAACCCCAATTCCAATAGGTATCCATATACAGTTGGGTCATGTAGGCGTTGTAGGCCATGCGCTGCAGGTCGGCCTGGGTGACGACGGAGATGCGGCGCGATGCCGTTTCTTTGACGTCGCCGACGGTCACGTCTGCCAGAATGTCTACTTGGCCCGTCTTGACGGGGATGATTGTATTGTCTTCTCCGATTTTGGCGACGGACTCATTCAGGCTCTTGGCCGTCAGGCCATAGGGGACATTGCCCGGCGTCTGCAGGGCGACGATGCCTTTGCTGCCCAGGGCCAGATAGCGCGGGTAGATGATGATGCGGCTCTTTTTCATCATTTTTTCAGCGCTGCCATAAATCAAGCCTTCGTGGGGCGTATCCATACGCCAGACGGCACTCTTGTCTTTGGCGACTAAGTATTCGCCAATCTGTTCCGTCGTTTTGTCGTCATAGGCCCGGACACGGCGGAAGTACTTGTCCGTCAGGTCTTTGTCGACGCGGAAATAATAAGGCCTGGTTGTTGCGTCCAGCCCGGTCCGCTGGGAATCGATGGTCTGGAGCAGCGTCGTCACGTCTTTATAGGTCGAGCCTTTGGTCAGGTAATATTTGTCGATGATTTTACCTGTATGGCCAGCTAACGGATCCGTAGGCACACTGGCTTTTTCTGCTGTTTTTTCAGCCCCTGTTTCGGCGGTCTGGGTCTGAACGGCCGCTTCGGCAGGCGCCGTTTTGGCCGTGTCCGCAGCCAGTCCTGTCAACGTCGTACACGTGCAGAACAAGGCGGCCAGGATAGCCTGTTTCCATTTTTTCACGATACCACCTCCTCATGCCTTTACTATAGCGCGCCGCTGCGGCGAGCGTCAATATGTCGTAAAGAATCTTATGGGAAATGCAATTATTTGTTCAATTTTACAAAAATGTTGCAAAATAAAAGTCAGTGGCTCTTAGGCTTACTCGCCCAAGGCGTAGAGGATGTCGGCGGCGACGGCGTTGAGATTATAGCGGCTGGTGTAGCAGACGAGGGTGCCCTGGGAAGCGGCCTGCTGGCAGGCTTTGCGGACCAGGGCGTGCCCCGTATGGTTGGTGTTGATGATGAGTACGTCGGCGCCCTGGAGTTTTTGGACGTCGAAGTGCTTGTTTTCCAGGATCATCCAGTGCGGGAAGCGCGTGCGGACTTTGTCATGCCACAGGGTGCTGCCGCCGGCCAGACAGACGCGGAAGCCTTCCAGGGCCTTTTCCAGGCGCGACGTGTAGTCGTCGGGCAGGGGAAGGGCCCTTTTTTCGACGTCTTCCTGGGGACAGCGCGTTTCCCATTCGCGCAGGGATTGTTCCAGGGTCTGGACGTAGCCGTCATAACTTTCCTGCAAGGTCTGGTAATAGGCCTGGGTCTGGGCCAGTTCGTCGCGCAGCCGGGCGGCATCGTCGTCGGCGACGGGCGGCGTGTCGTCATAGACCAGGCGGATGACGCCCAGGCCCAGGGCGATTTGACCGGCCGTGTCCAGGACGCCTGCCAGGCTTAGGGCTTCTGCTGTGCTCGACGGTGTGAGGGGATGGCTCACGGCGATATGGCCGCGGACTTTGTGGCCGCCGATGGCTGTCGGCCGCGGGAACTGTTCCAGCGTTATCGTGGCGATATGACGCTGCTGTGCGGCCTCCGTGCGATACAGTTCGTAGACGGCTTTGCGCGGCGTGAAGGACTGCTGCATCAGCTGACACGTGCCGTCCATGTGGCCCGTTTGGTCCGGGAATTCGGCCGCGCCGTCATCCTGCATCTTTTTCCACAGCCGGGCTGTCGGTACGACGCGGCCTGCCAGGCAGAGGGCTTCGCCATAAGGCAGAAAGCGTTCTTCGCCGCGGCACGACAGGCCCGCCACTTCATTGGTATACATAATCTGTGTGATTTTCATGATAATTCTCCTCGTATCTATAACTTATGTCTATTTTGAACCTCTCCCGCTTATAGAAGCGGGAGATTCTTGAGAAGGTTGCTGTTTAAGTTTCCTCCTGAAATCAGGATAGCCTTATTCTCAAAGGGCTGTCCAAAAGCCCCTTACACAGTCCCTCGAAATCGAAGTTCTGCTTACTTTTACGGAGTATGTTGGCGGCGCCGTTGATGTCGGCATTGACTGTCCTGCCGTTGGCGAAGCGGTACAGGCCGCGCCGGACTCGTTTCCCGCTGAACGTTCCTGTATAGGGTGTATCCGGCTGGTATACGGGAATATCATCCAAATCCAGGCAGCTGGCCTGAGAGGTATACGATTCTTCCTGTTCCAGATAGGTTATCCCATAGCGTTCACACAGCTGTTTTAAGGTACTACGCAGATAGCTCAGGCTGATTTGAGTGAAATGCTGATTCGTCACTTTGCCCAGCTTTAGTCCTCGTTTGAAATCGCGATTATAGCCACAGACAAGGGTCCCTATCTGATGACTGATGCAAAAATCGAGGATATAGCGGGCTGTCTTGCGAAGGATGTCCTGCATCCGGAAATTGCGTTTCTTCGCTAACTGACAGAGCTGGTTCGTCGTCTTCTGGCCCTGCTTGGCGGCAATGCTTTGGAGTCTGGCTTTGCGTTTGTTCCAATACTGGTTGATAGATTTGAGTTTACGACCGTCCATGAGGAACGACGTCCCCGTATTGGTAACGCAGGCTGCCAGATTGTCCAGCCCTAAGTCGATAGCCAGGATACGTTCTGGCGAGGTTTTCACCGGCTCTGGTTCCTGTAAGTAGCAATACTGAATCTTGAAATACCGTCCACCATACATGGGACAGATGTGGACTTCTTGAATCGTCTTCTCCTTCAGCCTGTCGGGAACAGGAATCCGAATCCGATGGCCGTTATGGCCGTTTCATATATTCACGGCTCATCGGCACTGTTAAGAAGCCATTCTTAATGGTAATAGCGTTCGTCGACAAGATGAGATTGAAGAGACCGCCTTTTTCACGATAGTGTGGCAGGCGGACAGCTTTTGAGTCATAGTCTCCGGACTTTACTTTCTTTAAAAGACTGAAAAAGGCCCGAAAACTGCGGTCGGCCATCTTCAATATCTGTTGGGCAACACCGGCCTGCAACAAGCCGTAGTTTTCATTTTCCTTGCAGATGGGGTAATTTTCTTCGTACCGCAAGAATTGCTGGGTATCGAAGTAATGCTGCCGAATCGTATAGACCGCTACATTGTACAGATTATTGCTGTATTGGCACATTTCCCGGAGCATCGTATACTCTTGTTTCGACAAGCCGCGGATGACATTCGATTGCGTCAAGTACATCTAGGATTCACCTCCTCTGTTATCTACCATTATACCGTAGACGAAGTGAAAAGGCTAAGATGGAAAAGACATAGGGTGGATTTCGCAGGCATCGAACCTGCGAAATCCATCGCCATTCATCTCCTACCTAAAAGAGGAAGGAGTCTTCTGGCGAAACTATGATAAAGCAGGCCGTCCGCCTTGGATAGGGGAGGAAACATCTTGTTATGAGGAAAAATTCGCTCCATTTATAGATATATGAAGAAAAAGTACAGAGTTTTTTGTGTCAAGGAGAAAAAATTATGATAGAATAAGGGGGTACATATACAGAGTATACTAATTTGAGGAGGTGCGCCGATAATGATGAAGCGGAATATCGTTCTCGTCGGCATGATGGGGAGCGGCAAGAGTCATATTGGCCGCAAGCTGGCTCAGCGCCTCGGCTGGCAATTTGTCGATACGGACCGGCGTATTGAACGGGCTGTGGGCATGACCATTGCCGAGTTCTTTGCGAGCTCCGGGGAAAAAGTGTTTCGCGAACGAGAAATCAATGTCCTGCAGCAAGTCAGCCGCTATCATGAAGCTGTCATTTCCTTTGGCGGCAATTTTCCTATGAATGTCGGCACTTATCGAATCCTGCATCGCCATGGGTTTATCGTCGCCTTATTGTCTGAACCGTTCCGCGTGGAAGAACGGGTCAGCCGCCATATAGGCAAGCGGCCGACTGTCGACTATGAAAATCTTCATGATTTCGTCCACACGATGATGAAACAGTGGGAAGAGGTCTATCCGTACTGCGACTGCGTCATTGATACGACGCGCGGGGGAGCATCACAGATCGTCGAATCCATTGTCCATAAAATCAACGAAAGGCATGTGCAATTCATTGCCAGGGAAAAAAAGGAGATTGATGAAAAATGATCAACAAAATCGGAGTATTGACCAGCGGCGGGGATGCCCCCGGTATGAATGCGGCTATCCGCGGCGTCACGCGGTATGCCATTCAGAAAGGCCTCACGGTGGAAGGCATCATTCGCGGTTATGAAGGACTGCTGAGTCATGAAACGCGTCCCTTGGGCCGTCGTGATGTCGGCGCTATCATCCATCGCGGTGGTACCATGCTTCGGACAGCCCGCTGCCTGGAATTCAAAGAAAAAGAAACGCAGAAAAAAGCCGTTGCTTATTTGCGTGAACTGGAAATAGATGCTCTCGTCGTCATTGGTGGCGACGGTTCCATGCGTGGTGCCCAGGCACTGAGCCGGTTGGGATTCCCGACGATTACGATTCCGGGCACCATTGATAACGACATGATGGGGACGCAGTATACCCTGGGCTTCGACACGACGGTCAACACCGTCCTGGAATCGGTCAATAAAATCCGCGATACGGCCTTCTCCCACGACCGCGTCGCCGTCATCGAAGTCATGGGCCGTGAAGCCGGTTTCATCGCCCTCAACGCCGGCATGGCTTCCGGTGCCGAAGCGGTCTTGGTCCCGGAACATCCCGTAGATTTGGCCGCTCTTTGCCGTCACCTGGAAGAATCGCACCGTATGAAGAAATTGAGCAGCATTGTCATCGTCGCTGAAGGCGCTGCCAAAGGGGCGGACGTCGTCGATTATATCAAGGAACATACGTATTTGTCGCCGAATCTGACCGTCCTCGGCTATGTCCAGCGCGGCGGGGCCCCGTCGGCTTACGATGCCATCATGGCCGGCCGTTTCGCTCAGAAAGCCGTCGACAGCCTGCTGGCTGGCACGTATAACTGCGTCGTCGGCCTCATCGACAACCGCGTCGTAGCGACACCGTATTCGGAAGCCGAAGCCCTGCGCTATCCCATCGACGAAAACCTGTTCCACCTCGTCCATCTCCTGGGGAGATAGGCGTTTGTGGCTCGTAGTTTGTGGCTCCCTTGATAGGGGAGCTGTCAGCATAGCTGACTGAGAGGTTTGGAAAGAGGTTGTCGCATGAAGGTTCTCGCCGTCATGCGACAACTTTTTTTAGTGCAACGTCTCCGGCCCTTAGGGCCACCTCCAGCTCGGCGCTCCCTTTTGGCAACTGGCCTGCTCTTTCCTGCGGTCAGCACCTGACAGGTTCTAAAGGGCCTATGAAGGGAGACAGGGAAAATGCGTTGACATCTTATAAATATGCACGTATAATAGAGTAGCGTATATATTATCATATGTTATAGAGTGTCATTTAGAGGAGTGTTATCATGTCGTTTGATTTTAGTCTGATTTGGAACTCATTGCCCCTGTTGTTGGCAGGTGCCGGTGTCACTATTGAAATCACGGCAATCGCTGTCGGCCTGGGTTTCATTTTCGGCCTGATTACCAGTGTGTGCCGCTTGTCGGGCGTCAAGATTTTACAGGTCATTGCCGTCTGCTATGTCAATATTATCCGTGGTACGCCTATGCTGGTCCAGATTTTCTTGATTTATTTTGCCCTGCCGATGGTCATTGGCGAACGCATCAACCCCTTCGTCGCTGCTGTCGCTGCCTGCTCGATCAACAGTGGTGCTTACGTTTCGGAAATCTTCCGCGCCGGGATCCAGTCTGTCGATAAAGGCCAGATGGAAGCCGGCCGTTCCCTGGGCTTGTCGTGGATGCAGACCATGCGCTATGTCATCCTGCCCCAGGCTTTTAAACACGTCATCCCGCCGCTGGGCAACGAATTTATTTCCATGACCAAGGAAACGTCCCTGGTTTCGGTCATCGGCTTTGAAGAATTGACCCGCCGCGGCCAGCTCATCATCGCCAAGACCTATGGTTCTTTTGAAATCTGGCTGACTGTCGCTGCTATTTACCTGGTCATGACTTTGACCATTGCCCGTCTCGTAAGCTATTTGGAACGGAGGTTCGCAACGGATGATAGAAATTAAAGGTTTGAAAAAAAGTTTTGGCAAGCACGAAGTCCTAAAGGGCATCGACTTGACCATTCAAGATAAAGAAGTCGTCGTCATCATCGGCCCGTCCGGTTCCGGCAAGAGTACAATCCTGCGCTGCATCAACTATCTGGAACAGCCGACGGCTGGGGAAATCATCGTCGACGGCATCAGCATGAGCGATGCCAAGAGCATCAACAATATCCGCAAGGAAGTCGGCATGGTTTTCCAGCGCTTCAATCTCTTCCCGCACATGACGGTCTTGCAGAACATCATCTTGTCGCCCATGAAGACCCGCGGTGAAAGCAAGGATGAAGCGACGAAGACGGCTATCCAGCTCTTGGAAAAAGTCGGTCTGGCCGATAAGAAAGACGCCTATCCCGAAACTTTGTCCGGCGGTCAGCAGCAGCGTGTGGCCATTGCCCGCGCCCTGGCCATGAAGCCGAAGTTCATGCTCTTCGATGAACCGACATCGGCATTGGACCCGGAAATGGTCCGCGAAGTATTGGACGTCATCAAGGATTTGGCCAAAGACGGCATGTCCATGGCCATCGTCACCCACGAAATGGGCTTTGCCCGGGAAGTCGCCGACCGCGTCCTCTTCATCGACGAAGGGAAAATCCTGGAACAAGGGAAGCCGGACGACATCTTCTTCCATCCGAAAGAAGAACGGACGAAACTGTTCTTGTCGAAGATATTGTAGGAGAAGTGCGCCCTAGGGGGCGCACGCAGTTCGCAGGCCGCAGGTCGCAGGTCGCGGGTCGCAAGCTGCAGTATGGGCTTGCACGTGGCGAGCCCGCTTCCGCATATGTCTGATTTTCCTAACCAGTTTACTAGGAGAATCATCAAAATTCCAAACGGGTCGCCCACGTGGCGACCCCTACAGTGAAAAAATGAGGTGTTGCATAAAGGCTTTTGCCATCATGCAGGACTCCTTTCTCTTTAATGTTAGTGGTTTGATGTATGATGTTTGAAGCGATAGCTTTAAATTTAAAACCATCCACATCAGACATCAAACTTTCAACTTAAAACTCAAAAAAGGGCTGTCGCATTAAGCAATTTTTGCTTCGTGCGACAGCCCTTTTTGCCGTAGGGGTCGTCCCCAAGCTTTTTCAGCCCGTCGGGTGCCGACCCATGGAAGGCACCCGACGGTTGCTGAAACGGACAGCTGAGGATGGATGGCCCGCTGGAAATTCCGCAACCTGATACCGCAGGCCGCCGATAAACCTCTCAGTCAGCTGCGCTGACAGCTCTCCTAGCAGGAGAGCCGGGCCGCCCTTTGGGATGGCCCCTACGATGCAGCCATCAGGCTGCGAGACCTAACCACTTGCCACTAGCCACGAACCACTGCTTTTTCAAAGGCCGTGCGGGCGGCGTTTATGGTTTTTTCGATGTCTTCGTCGCTGTGGACGCCGGAGACGAAGTTCGTTTCAAACTGGGACGGTGCCAGGTAGATGCCTTGTTCCAGCATGGACAGGAAGTAGCGTCGGAAGGCTTCCTGGTCACTAGCTTCGGATGTAGCATAGTTGGTGACCGGGACGGCGCTGAAGAAGACGCTGAACATGGTGCCGGCCCGATGGACCTGGACGGCGGCGCCGGCTTCGTCAGCAGCGGCTTTGAGGCCGTCTGTCAGGATTTTCGTTTTGGCGCAGGCTTTTTCGACGTAATCCGGGTCTTCCGTGATGATGCGCAGTGTTTCCAATCCGGCTGCCATGGCCAGGGGATTGCCGCTGAGGGTACCGGCCTGATAGACCGGGCCGGCCGGCGAGACGCAGTCCATGATGTCCTTGCGGCCGCCGTAGGCAGCGACGGGCAGGCCGCCGCCGATGATCTTGCCCAAGGTCGTCATGTCCGGGACGATGTGATAGATGCTCTGGGCGCCGTGCAGGGCCGTGCGGAAGCCGCACATGACTTCGTCGAAGATGAGGACTGTGCCGTGTTTCTTCGTTTCGTCGCGCAGGAGCTGCAAGTAGCCGTCTTCCGGCAGGACCAGTCCCATATTGCCGGCAATGGGTTCGACGATGACGGCGGCAATGTCGTCGCCGCAGCGGTCCATGAGTTCCCGGAAGGCGTCGGCATCGTTATAGGCGACGGTCAGCGTGTCTTTGGCCGTGCCGGCTGTGACGCCCGGGCTGTCAGGCTGACCGAAGGTAGCGGCGCCGGAACCGGCCTTGACCAGCAGGCTGTCGCCGTGGCCGTGATAGCAGCCGATGAATTTCACGATTTTATCGCGGCCCGTATAGCCCCGGGCGACGCGGATGGCGCTCATCGTCGCTTCCGTACCGGAGTTGACCATGCGCAGTTTTTCGATGGACGGATAGATTTCTTTGACCAACTGGGCCAGCTGCGATTCAATCAGCGTCGGCGCACCATAGCTCGTGCCGCGGGTGGCCACTTCCTGCAGGGCCTTGACGACGCGGGGATGGGCGTGGCCGACAATCATGGGACCCCAGGAACCGACGTAGTCGATGTACTGGTTGCCGTCGATGTCGCAGATGGTACTGCCTTTGGCCCAGGCAATGAACGGCGGCGGGCAGCCGATGCGGTTATACGAGCGGACCGGGCTGTTGACGCCGCCCGGCATGAGGGTCTGCGCTTCTTCAAAAGCGGCAGCTGATTTTTCTAAGTGAAGCATGGAAAGGCCTCCTTATTCTTTGATGTCTAAATTGAAGACGTTCCGCAGTTCGCGGACGACCCGGTCTTCGTCAGGCGTGTTGGCTGCTTCGACCGTGCGGCGCAGGGGAGCACGCAGGATTTTGCGGACCAGGATATGGGATAAGTTCTCGACGACGCGGAACTGGTCATCGGTCAGTTCGGGCAGTTTGTTGCAGGCCCGTTTGACGAAATGGCGCCGTGTCCGTTCGGCCTGCTGGGACAGGCTGAGGACGACGGGGCGGACCGACAGGTATTGATAGCGTTCGATCATGGTGTTCACGGCTTCGTCGACGATATAGCTGGCGGCTACGGCTTCGCGCTGACGCGTGGCTTCATTGTCGTGGACGACTTCCTGGAGGTCGTCGATGTTGTATAAGGTGACGCCGGGCAGACGGGTCACGGCCGGGTCGACGTCGCGCGGTACGGCGATGTCGATAAGCAGCAGGGGCCGGCCCTGGCGCAGTTCCTGGAAGCGCTGCAGCCGGGGGACGGTGATGACGTAGTGCGGTGCCCCCGTCGAGGCGATGATGATGTCGACGTCGGAGACGACGGACTGGACTTCTTTATAGTGGACGGCCTGGCCGCCGACGTCAGCGGCCAGTTCCTGGGCCCGTTCCAGATGGCGGTTGACGATGTACAGTTTCCCGGCGCCTTTGCCTAAGAAATTCTGCGCCGTCAGGCGGGCCATCTGGCCGGCGCCGTAGAGCAGGAGATTCCGGCCAGACAGGGAGCCGAGCTGTTTTTCGGCCATCTGGACGGCTGTATAGCTGACGGATACGGCGTTGTAGGCGATGTGCGTTTCCGTCCGGACCCGCTTGCCCGTGGCGATGGCCTGCTGGAAGAGCATGTTCAGGATGGCACTGGTCGCGCCGTTTTCGTGGGCCATGACGTAGGCCTGTTTGACCTGGCTGAGGATCTGACCTTCGCCGAGGACCAGCGAGTCCAGGCTGGCAGCGACGTTGAACAAGTGGTGGATGCAGGCTTTTCCCGTATAGCTGTAAAAATAGGACGGTTCATAAGCCGGACGGCCGGCTGCGTCGAGGAAGAAGTCGCGCAGGGCCTGTTCATTATCGCGCACGTCGTCGACGACGGCATAGACTTCGGAGCGGTTGCACGTCGACAGGATGACGGCTTCGCGCAGGCCGCCGTAATCGTCGAGATGTTGCAGGGCGTCGTGGATGGCGTCGGGCGTCATAGTGAAGTGTTCCCGGATGGCGACGGGGACGGTCTTATGATTGAGGCCGAGGATGACGAGGTCCATTTTATGCCTCGACTTCGCCGTTTTTCAGCCACTTGGCGACGTCGACGGCGTGGTAGGTGATGATGATATCGGCGCCGGCGCGTTTCATGCTGGTCAGTTCTTCCATGACGATGCGTTTTTCGTCGATCCAGCCGTTGCGGGCTGCGGCTTTGACCATGGCGTATTCGCCGCTGACGTTATAGGTCGCAATGGGGCGCTGGCAGCGCTGGCGGGCCTGATAGACGATATCCAGGTAGGAAAGGGCCGGTTTGACCATGATGATGTCGGCGCCTTCTTCCAGGTCGAGGTCGATTTCCTTCATGGCTTCGCGGCCATTGGCCGGGTCCATCTGGTACTGGCGGCGGTCGCCGAAGTGCGGTGCCGAATCGGCGGCGTCGCGGAAGGGGCCGTAGAAGCCGGATGCGTATTTGGCGGCATAGGACATGATGATCGTATTGATGAAGCCTTCTTCGTCCAGGGCCTGGCGGATGGATGCGATGCGGCCGTCCATCATATCCGACGGGGCGACGATATCGGCACCGGCTTCGGCCTGGCTGACGGCGACTTTGTTGAGCAGCTTCAGCGTCGCGTCGTTATCGACGTAGTGGTCTTTGACCTGACCGCAGTGGCCGTGGTCCGTGTACTGGCAGAGGCAGACGTCGCCGACGATGACCATGTCCGGCAGGGCTTTCTTGATGGCGCGGATGGCACATTGGACCGGGCTCTGCGGGTCCCAGGCGCTGGAGCCGATTTCGTCTTTATAAGCCGGCAGGCCAAAGACTTCGATAGCCCGCAATCCCAAGGCATAGATGTCTTCGGCCAGGCGTACGGCGTTGTCTACGGACAGGTGATAACAGCCGGGCATGCTGGGGATTTCTTCTTTGACATTCGTGCCGGGGACGACGAAGATAGGATAAATCAAATCGTTGAGACATACATGGTTTTCCCGGACCATAGCGCGCAGGGGAGCAGAAAGGCGCAGGCGGCGGGGGCGTAAGGTATTCAATTTCATGACTTTTGGATTCTCCAATCTGTAATACATTCAGCCAGACCGGCGGTGGTGTAGGTCTGGGCTGTGATTATTTTTTTCAGGCCTGCTTCCTGGCAGGTTCGGGCCGTGATGGGACCGATGCAGGCAAAGGTGATGTCGTCGAGGACGTCGGTCGGGGCCTGGTTCAAGGCCAGGAAGTTCTGGACGGCTGACGAACTGGTGAAGGTCACGACGTCGACGGCCCGGCGCGTCAGGAGGTCCGTCAGGGTCTCGCTGTTTTCGCTGGCTGTGACGGTACAATAGGCCTGGCAGATGTCGACGACGGCACCCCAGCGGCGCAGGGTGTCAGGCAGGACGGACCGGGCTTCTTTGGCCCGCGGGATGAGGATGCGTTCTTTTCCCGACAAATGAGCCTCCAGGGCGGCGGCCAGGTCTTCGGCACAGTAGGCGTCTGGGACGACGTCGGCGCGGAGGCCGTACCGGTTCAGGGCCTCGGCCGTAGCGCTGCCGATGGCGGCCAGTTTGGCCCGGCCCAGGGCCCGGCTGTCGCGGCCGTGGTGCTGGAGGCGGTGGAAAAAGGCATCGACGCCGTTGGTGCTGGTGAAGATGACCCAGTCATAGCTGGCTAATCGGCCGATGGCTTCGTCCAGGGCCTGATAATCGTCAGTCGGCGGCGTGATGCGGATAGTCGGGACTTCCAGGCAGCGGGCGCCCAGTTCTTCCAGGCGGTGTGTCAAGGCCGGTGCCTGGGCATGGGTCCGGGTGACGGCGATGGTCAGGCCAAAGAGGGGCTTGGTATCGAACCATTGCATGGACGGACGCAGGGCGACGACGTCGCCGACGATGAAGACAGCCGGTGCCTGGAAGTGGCAGGCTGCCGCTTTTTCGGCGATGTCGCCAACTGTGGCTACCAGTGTTTCCTGGTCGGCCTTGGTGCCCCAGCGGACCAGGGCGGCCGGCGTGGAAGCCGGGCGGCCGTAGGTGATGAGCTGTTTGGTAATGGACGGCAGGTTGTGGACGCCCATGAGGAAAATCAGGGTATCTACGGCCGTCGCCAGTTTGTCCCAGTGAATCGATGAATGGCCCTTGGTCGGGTCTTCGTGGCCTGTGACGACGGCAAAGGAAGAGGCCGCCGTCCTATCGGTTACGGGGATGCCGGCATAAGCCGGTGCGCCGATGGCCGATGTGACGCCTGGGATGATTTCAAAGGGCAGGCCGGCGTCGTGAAGGGCCCGGCTTTCTTCACCGCCGCGGCCGAAGACGAAGGGGTCGCCGCCTTTGAGGCGGACGACGGTCTTGCCTTCTTTGGCTTTGGCAATGAGCAGGTCGATGATTTTGTCCTGCGATAACGTATGGTCAGCGGCTTTTTTGCCGACGTAGATTTTTTCAGCGCCTGGCGGGGCGAATTCTAAAAGGCGCGGGTCGGCCAAGTAGTCGTAGATGACGACGTCGGCCCGGCCCAGGACTTCCTGGCCCCGCAGGGTGAGCAGGCGGTAGTCGCCGGGACCGGCGCCGGTGAGATAAACGATACCGTTCATGGAAAACCTCCTTAGTAAGTCGGCGTAATGCCTAAATCGGTGAGGATGCGGCGGCCGCCGTCATCGAGGAGCGTACAGGCCGCTTCTTTGCCGATGGCAGCGCTGTCGGCGACGGGACCTTGCGTCGTCGTGCGGCAGACCTGGCTGCCGTCTGGGGCGGCGATGATGCTCTGTAAGGTCAGCGTCCCATTCCGGACCGTGCCGTAGACGCCGACCGGAACCTGACAGCTGCCATTGATGGCGGCCAGGAAGGCCCGTTCTGCTGTCGCAGCGGCGGCCGTGTCCTGGTCGTTGAGGAAGGCCAGTGCCTGCCTCAGTGACATATCGTCGGCGCGGGTTTCGATGGCCAGGGCTCCCTGGCCGACGGCGGGAATCATGGTCGTGACCGGCAGGAGCTGGCAGATGCGGTCGGCCCGGCCCAGGCGCTGCAGGCCGGCTTCGGCCAGGATGATGGCATCGTATTGGCCGTCATCGAGCTTTTTCAGGCGCGTATCGACGTTGCCCCGAAGGTCGCTGACGACCAGGTCCGGCCGGGTGTGGAGCAGCTGGGCTCTGCGGCGCAGGCTCGATGTGCCGATGCAGGCGCCGGCCGGCAGGGATTCCAGGGTGGCATACGTGTTGGAAACGAAGGCGTCGTGGACGTGGTGGCGGGTCGTGATGGCTGCCAGGCAGAGGCCGTCCGGGACGTCGGCTGGCAGGTCTTTCAGGCTGTGGACGGCCAGGTCGATGGTGCCGTCCAGGAGGCGCCGTTCCAATTCCGTCGTAAACAGTCCCTTGCCGCCGATGCGGGCTAAGGGGACGTCTAGGATTTTATCGCCTTGCGTGACGATGTGCTGGAGCTGGACGGACAGCTCCGGGTCGTGGCGGCGCAGGGCGTCGGTGACGTAGTTGGCCTGCCACAGGGCCAGCTGGCTGCGCCGCGTACCGATGGTCAGATTACGTTTCATGGTTTTTCCTTTCCCAGGCGGCCAGCCGGTCCCGGAGCAGGGAGCTGGCTGCGTCGATTTCGTTGTTGTCTACCAGGGCCATGACGTCGTCCGTCAGGGCCTGGCGCCAGAAGGCCTGGCGGTCCCGGCTGGTCGGAAGGACGGACTGCCCTTGGCGGCGGATAGCTGCTAATTCAGTGAGCCAGCGGCCATAGCGTTCGTCGAAGTGCTGTTCCAGTTGCTTCCGGAGCCAGCGCGACAGCGCCGGTGCCTTGCCGTTGGTGGAAATGGTGAGCTGCAGGTCGCCCTGGCGGACGATGGACGGCAGGGTGAAGTTGCACAAATCCGGGACGTCACAGACGTTGAGCAGTTTCCCCTGGGCTTTGGCAGCGGCAGCGACGGCGTGGCTGACGGCTTCGTCGTCAGTGGCGCAGATGATGAGGAAGAAGGCTGACTCATCACCGGCCTGGTATGTCCGCGGCTGCCAGGTCAGGCGGTGGCTTTCGGCCAGTTCCTGCAGCGGCCGGGTCAGGGACGGGGCAATGACCGTCACGGCAGCCCCTTCGGCCAGCAGGCGGCAGACCTTGCGTTCGGCGACGGCGCCGCCGCCGAGGACCAGACAGGACTGGCCGTTGAGATCGAGGTTGATTGGATACATAAGAGGAACTCCCTTTCAAAGTTGTACGCTTCTTATTATACCATTATAACGGAAAAAAGCTGTAGTAAATACAACATTTTATGAATGAAAAAGGAGCTGTCGCATCGCGACAGCTCCTTTTTAGCAGTCAGCGGCTAGCTGTTAGCCGTTAGCAGATGGCTTTGAATTTAAAGCCATCATTCCAATTTCTAACGGGTCGCCCATGTGGCGACCCCTGCACTCAAAAAATGCTTTGCGTGCGATAAAAAGAGCAACCTCTCAGTCAGCTTCGCTGACAGCTCTCCTATGAGGAGAGCCAGTGGGTCACGAGCCCTTAGCGGATGAAGTTGGTCATGATTTTGGCTTCTGTTGCCGGGGCTTCGATGCCTGCTTTTTTACCGGCTTCGATGCATTTCAGGATCCAAGCCATGTTGCGGCCGAGGGTACGCATGATCTGCAAGCCTTCTTCGTCTTTCTTGACTTCTTCCGGCGTGTTGCCGTGGACCATGGGCCAGTAGTTGGATGCGACACTGACCATCTGGTGATAAGCCAGGTATTTATTGAGGACGTCCAGCGTTGCCGTCGTGCCGGCGCGGCGGGCCGAAGCGACGGTGGCGCCGACTTTATGGGTCAGGGCAGCGCCGGCTTTGCCAGCCAGTTTATCCATGAAGGAGATGATTTCACCAGACGGCGAAGCCCAGTAGACCGGCGAGCCGATGACCAGGCCGTCAGCAGCCTTCATTTTTTTAGCGACAGCGTCGACGGTAGCATCGTCGGGAACGGCGTGGACGATTTCAGCATCGATACCGTTTTCTTTGAGCGTGTCGGCGACGACGGATAAAGCCGTATACGTGCAGCCCTTTTCACGGCGGCTGCCATTTAACAAGATAACTTTCATGGGAATCCCTCCTGTAAATATCATGATTACATATAGAGATGATAGAAAACTACCATTCTTGCAAAGATACTATAGCACAGAAAGGGCAAAAAAGCAAATATGCAGGCCGCCGTTCGCAGTTCGCAGGCCGCAGTTCGCAAAACCAGCGGCTAGCCGCTAACTGCTAACGGCTGGTTTTTCCCCAGACGCATAGGGCACTCTGTTTCTATGATATAAAAGTATCAAAATATAAAATTTAAAATGATATTTTTATTGCATTTAGTCAACGGGAATGGTATCATAAAGTCATCGAAAAGATTCCTTACCAAGCTACGTGAAAGGGAGTATGACTCATGAATATCATTACGCCTATGGATTCGGCGAACCAGGAAGTATGGATCGGCGTCGACGTCGGTACGACCGGGGTCCGGGCCATTGCTTATACGGAAGACGGGACCAACGTCTGCTCGTCGGAAGCCTTTTATCCGCTGTTGACACCTCATCCAGACTGGGCTGAAGAAAGCCCGCTCCAGATCCTCGAAGCCGTCCAGGAAGTCATCAGTAAGACGGCGGCTCAGCTGCGTTATAAGAACAAAGAACTGGCAGGCATCGCCTTGAGTACGGTCATGCACAGTTTTGCCGGCCTCGATGAAGGCAGAGAGCCCCTCATGGACATGCAGACCTGGGCAGACAGCCGCAGTGCGGCCATCGTCCGGGAGATGAAGAAAGACGAAGCCTTGTGCCGCTCCTTCTATGAACGGACGGGCTGCCCCATCCACGCCTGCTATCCCCTGGCCAAGATTATCTGGCTGCGCCAGAATCAGCCGGAACTCTTCCGCCAGATGCGCTATGTGGGCTCGCTGAAGGATTATTTATTCTATCATTTGACTGGCCAATGGGTCATCGATAAGTCCGCTGCCAGCACGAGCGGTATGTACAACGAACAGACTCTGGATTGGGACGATGAAATCCTGGCCTATGCCGGTATCACCAAGGACCAGCTGCCGCCTGTCGTATCGACGACGTACAGCCAAGGGCTCTGTGAAGGAGCGGCCAAAGCCTTGCGCCTGCCTGTTGGCCTTCCCGTCGTCATCGGCGCTACTGACGGCGTCCTGGTCAATGTCGGCATCGGAGCCGTCGAACCGGGCCAGCTCAGCGGGACTATCGGGACCAGCGGCGCCCTGCGCATGCTGACCCGCCAGCCTAAGACAGATCCGCAGATGCGCACGTGGTGCTACAACCTGACCGACGACATGTGGGTCGCCGGCGGGGCCATCAACAACGGCGGCATGATTCTGCGCTGGGTCCGCGACAAAATCTGCCATTACGGCGGCAGTGCCCTGGAAACGCTGGACATCGACCCTTATGACCTGATGACCATGAAGGCAGAACACGTCGATGCCGGTGCTGACGGCCTCATCTGCCTGCCGTATTTCACGGGTGAACGGGCGCCGTACTGGAATTCGGAACTGCGGGGCATGTTCTTCGGCTTTTCCCTTAATCACAGCCGGTCCCACATGATCCGCGCCGTCATGGAAGGCATCTGTTACAGCCTGAACAGCGTCATGGCAGCTCTCAAGGAATTCGGTGACGTCAAGGACATCCGCGTCAGCGGCAGTTTCACCAAGTCGAAGCTCTGGCTCCAGATTTTATCAGACGTCCTCAATCAGCCCATTACCCTGCCGGACAACAGCGAAGGCGCTGCCTTCGGGGCGGCTGTGCTGGGCTTCATTTCCAGCGGCAGGTTGAAGAGCATTGCCGATACGGCCGACCTGGTCCACGCCAAGAAGGTGTATACGCCTATGGAAGAAAACGTCGCCGTCTACCAGCAGCTCTACGACATCTTCGTCCGGCTCTATCATAACTTGCAGCGCGAATTTGCCGACATCACGGCATATCAGCAGAAATTATAATTTCCAGTGAAAAGGAGCGATTGCTATGGTACTTCACGATATTGGCGTCGTCGGCATGGCCGTCATGGGCAGCAACCTGGCCCTGAACATGGCCGACCACGGCTATGACGTTTCGGTTTACAACTATACGCCGGACTTGACGGAACAATTCCTCCAAGAACGGCCTCATGAAAAGATTACGGGTTATTTTGAGCTGAAAGATTTCCTGGCTTCCCTGAAGCGGCCGCGCAAGGTCATGCTCATGATCATGGCCGGCGCTCCCGTGGACAGCATGCTCGACCAGCTGCTGCCTCTCCTCGATACGGGGGACATCATCATCGACGGCGGCAATTCCTATTTCGGCGATACGCGCCGCCGCTACGACCGTTGCAGGGAAGACGGCATCCACTTCTACGGCATGGGGATTTCCGGTGGGGAAACGGGGGCCCGCCGCGGTCCGGCCATCATGCCTGGCGGCAATAAGGAAACATACCCGGAAATCCAGCCCATTTACGAAGCCATTGCCGCTAAAGCCGCTGACGGCAAGCCGTGCTGCACGTATATCGGCGAAGACGGTGCCGGCCACTATGTCAAGATGGTCCACAACGGCATCGAATACGCCGACATGCAGCTCATTGCCGAAGCCTATTTGCTGCTCAAATACGTCGGCGGTTACGACAACGCCGCCATTTCCAAGATTTTCCATGAATGGAACCAGGGCGAGTTGAAAAGCTTCCTCATCGGCATTGCTGCAGACATCTTCGCTGAAGACGACGAAGACGGCGGACAGGTCCTGGATAAGATTGTCGACGCTGCTGGTCAGAAGGGGACAGGCCGCTGGACGAGTATCGAGTCGATGAAACAAGGCGTTGATATTTCCATGATTACCGCAGCCTGCAATGCCCGCGTCATGTCCAATGCACCGGGCCGTGCGAAAGCCAGGACCTGCATCGAAAAGCCTGTCTTGTCCCATCAGCACGGTGATGACTTCGTCGAAGCCGTCCGCCAGAGCCTCTATGCGGCGAAAATCGTCGCTTATGCCCAGGGCTTTTCCCTCTACAAGAGCGCGTCGGAAACGTATGACTGGCACCTTGATTACGGCGCCATTGCTTCCATTTTCCGGGCTGGCTGCATCATCCAGGCCGAATTCCTGACCAAGATTACCGAAGCCTATGACAAGAATCCGGATTTGGACAATCTCTTGTTCGATGACTTCTTCCTGGCAAAGATTAACGCCAATCAGGGCGCCCTGCGGCAGATCATCGGCCTGGCCATCGCCAACGGCCTGCCTATCCCGGCTTTTTCGGCAGCCCTGCAATACCTCGATGCCTACAGCAGTCCCCAGGTCGGGGCCAACCTCATCCAGGCCCTGCGCGACTACTTCGGCGCCCATACGTTCCAGCGCGTCGATAAAGAAGGCACTTTCCATCATCATTGGCACGAGCACTATACCAAATAAAGGAGGCTTCTCATTATGCCACTCGTCATCCTAGCCATTGGCATTCTCGTCTTATTTTTCCTCATCGTCAAAGTAAAACTCAATAGTTTCCTGGCCCTGCTCCTCGTCGCCGGCGCCGTCGGCCTGGCCGAAGGCATGCCTATCGACAAGCTCATCCCGACCATTGAAAAGGGGCTGGGCGGTACCCTCGGCGGCCTGGCCATCGTCGTTTCTTTCGGCGCCATGCTGGGCAAGCTCATGGCCGAAAGCGGCGGCGCTCAGCGCATCGCCACGACGCTGATCAACGTCTTCGGCCGGGAAAACGTCAAATGGGCCGTCTGCCTGACGGGTTTCATCGTCGGCATCGCCTTGTTCTATGAAATCGGCTTCGTCCTGCTCATTCCCTTGGTCTTCACCATTGCCGCTGAAGCCAAGATTCCCCTGCTGGAAGTCGGCATCCCGATGGCTGCGGCCTTATCGGTCACGCACGGCTTCCTGCCGCCTCATCCGGGCCCGACAGCCATTTCCATCATCTATAATGCCGATATCGGCACGACCCTGGTCTATGGCGCCATCATCGCCATCCCGACGGCCATCGTCGCCGGTCCGCTGTACTGCACGCTGACGCGCGACATCAATCCGGAAATCCCCAAGGGCATGTACAACCCGAAAATCTTTAAAGACGACGAAATGCCCGGCTTCGGCATCTCCGTCTTCACGGCCCTGGTCCCGGTCATCCTCATGGCCGCTTCGGCGATTGCCAAATTGACTATGGGTGCCGATGTCCCGGCCCGTCACGTCCTGACCTTCTTCGGCCAGCCGGATATCGCCCTGACTATTTCCGTCGCCATCGCTATCTATACCTTCGGCCTGGGACGGGGCAAATCCATGGAAGAAGTCATGAAGACCGTCCAGGATGCCGTCCTGACCATTGCCATGATCCTGCTCATCGTCGGCGGTGGCGGTGCCTTGAAACAGGTCCTCATCGACAGCGGCGTCGGCACGTACATCGGCAACCTCGTCGCCGGTTCGGATTTATCGCCGCTGCTCTTGGCCTGGCTGGTCGCTGCCGTCATCCGTACGGCCTGCGGTTCGGCTACGGTTGCAGCCCTGACAGCCGGCGGTATCGCAGCGCCTATCTGCGCCGTCACCGGTGCCAGTCCGGAACTGATGGTCCTGGCCACCGGTGCTGGCTCGCTCATCTTCAGCCCGCCGAATGACCCCGGTTTCTGGCTCTTCAAGGAATTCTTCGGCCTGACAGTCAAACAGACGGTCCGCACGTGGTGCGCTTTGGAAACGATCATCGCCGTCATGGGCCTGGCCGGTGTCCTTGTATTGAACATCTTTGTAGGCTAAAATAAAAGTAAATACAGAAGTGGGAGGGAAGACAATGGAAGAAACGAAACTCCAGTTATTTCCTGTCCTGCGCAGTGCATACGGCGGTCTGACCAAGTCAGAGCGCCGTATTGCCGATTATATCGTCGATCATACGGACGAGGTCATGGAGCAGACCGTTTCGGACCTGGCCGTCCATGCGCAGAGTTCGGAAATCACTATTTCCCGGTTTTGCAAGAAATTGGGATGCAGCGGCCTGAAAGAGTTGAAGCTCATGTTGGCTGCAGAATTGTCGGCAGCGCCGCAGAAGGCTTTCCACGACATCCAGGCCGGCGACACCGGGCGGGACGTAGCGGCCAAGGTCTTTGCCAATATTGCCGAAGGATTGCAGGATACGCTGAGCCTCCTCGATTATGGCGCTCTCGATGCGGCGGCCCGGCTGCTCTTGAAAGCCCGGCGCATCTACGTCTTTGGCTTTGGCAACTCGGCGACGGTCTGCATGGATATGGCCACGCGTTTCCTGCGCCTGGGACTGGCTATCCGGGAGTATGCCGACTCCCATATGCAGGTCACGGCGGCGGCCCTGATGACGGCCGACGATGTGGTCATCGCCGTATCCCATAGCGGGGCGTCGAAGGAACTATTGCAATCGGTCCAGGCCGCCAGGGAGAACGGGGCCAAAGTCATCGTCATCACCAGCCACGGTCAGTCGCCTTTGGCTGCGTTAGCTGATATCTGCCTGTGCGGCATGGGGCGCGAAGTCCAGTACACGTCAGAAGCCGGCGCATCGCGCCTGATCCACATGGCCATCGGCGATGTCCTCTATACGCGCGTGGCCATGCAGGAAAAGGCGGTCTTCCGGGACAATATGGAAAAGATGCGCCGCGAAATCGGCAAGAAGCGGCAGCACTGATTTTGGCTACGAAAATAGGCCGTTCTGTGGTACAATAAAACTGTTCTTATTGCAAACAGAGGAAGGATGATTAGCAGGTGAAGAAATTCTTGGAAATGGCGACTATCGTCGAGAATGAAGCCATTATTCCTGAAGTATGGAAAATGGTATTCCATGCACCGCAGATTGCCCGGGAAGCGCAGCCCGGCCAATTTGTCAATGTCCATCGCGATGGGGGACAGACCTTTTTGCGCCGGCCTTTTGGCATCGTCGATGCCGATGCCGAAACGGGTCATGTCACCATCATTTACCGCCTGGTCGGCAAGGGCACAGAAGAAATGAAGGGTCTGCGCAGCGGTGACGCATTGAGCGTCGAAGGGCCCCTGGGCGAAGGCGTCTTTACGACAACGCCGGGTCAGGTCCTGCTGGCCGGCGGCGGTGTCGGCCTGGCTCCGCTCATCTTTTTGGCCAAGCGCCTGGACCATCCTATCGTGCTCGTCGCCGGCAAGACGGCGGCTGAAACGTTCTGGACCAAGTTCTTTGAACCCTATGCCGGCCAGATTTACGTGACCACTGACGACGGCTCCCTGGGTATCAAGGGCTTTGCCGTCGATGCCCTGCCGCAGATCTTTGCAGAACACGCCATCGACCGCGTATCGGTCTGCGGGCCGACGGTCATGATGAAGACCATCGCCCAGGCGTCGGCCAAAGCCGGCGTCGCCTGTGAAGTGTCCATGGAAAAGCGGATGGCCTGCGGTATCGGCGTCTGCCTGGGCTGCACCTTTGAAAGCCAGCTCGACGGCAAACGCTATAAAGTCTGTGCCGACGGCCCCGTATTTGACGCGAAGGAGGTCTTTGCATGATCAGCGAACGCATTGCCGTCCAGTTTGCCGGTATTTCCATGAAGACACCGGTCATGGGAGCATCGGGGACCTTTGGATTTGGCGTAGAATACAGTGATTTTCTCGACCTCGATCACGTCGGGGCCATTATTTCCAAGGGCATCACGCCGCTGCCGCGGCCGGGCAATCCCGGCGTCCGCGTGGCCGAAACGCCGGCAGGGATGCTCAACTGCATCGGCCTGGAAAACCCCGGCGTCGAAGTCTTCAAGCGGGATATCCTGCCCAAGGTCCATCAGGCCTGCCAGACGCCGCTCATCGTCAATATATCGGCCGGGACTGCCGAAGAATACGGCGAATTGGCAGCTCAGCTCGACGTCGACGGCGTAGCTGCCCTGGAAGTCAATATTTCCTGTCCTAACGTCAAAGAAGGGGGCATTGTCTTCGGGACTCAGCCGGAAGCGGCTGCGGCTGTGACGCGCAGCGTCAAGGACCATACCCGGAAAGCGGTCATCGTCAAACTGTCGCCGAATGTCACGGACATTACGGTCATGGCTAAAGCCGTCGAAGCGGCCGGTGCCGATGCCGTATCGCTCATCAATACCCTGACGGGCATGGCCATCGACATCAAGACCCGCCGCCCCTTGCTGGGCAATATCACCGGCGGCCTGTCCGGCCCGGCTGTCAAGCCCGTCGCTCTGCGCATGGTATGGCAGACGGCTCAGGCCGTATCCATCCCCATCCTCGGCTTGGGCGGCATATCGACTTGGCAGGATGCCGTCGAATTCATGCTGGCCGGTGCCAGTGCCGTCGCCGTCGGCGCCCATAACTTCGTCGACCCCAGAGCCGTCGAAACCATCGCCGAAGGCCTGGACCAGTATTGCCGAGAAGAAGGCATCGAACATATACAGGATATTGTAGGGGCATTGGAGATTCGTGGCTAAGGACTAGCAGTTAACGGTCAGCGGTCAGCGGTTCGTGGCTCGTGGCTCGTGGCTCGTGGCTAGGGACTAGCAGTCAGCGGTCAGCCGTCAGCAGTTAGCCGCGGTCCCATGGACCGCTTTGTAGGGACTGTCCCAAAGGGCGGCCCGTTGTGGGAATTCCCTTCACGAGCTGCCCTGGATATACGCCAAGACATTTATATACCCATTTGCGTGGACGGGCGCCCCACGGGGCGCCCCTACAGAAAAAAGGAGCTGTCGCATGTGCAACAGCTCCTTTTTTCTATTATTTATTTCTTATTCTTTTTTCGTGATGCGAAGTCGCCGCCGGCTTGGATGACGTTGACGACGACGATGAGGATGATGATCGTCGCCAGCATGACGTCGGGACGGAATCGCTGGTAGCCGTAGCGGATGGCGATGTCCCCGAGGCCGCCGCCGCCGATGGCGCCGGCCATGGCCGATGCTCCGATGAGGTTGACGATGAGGACGGTGATGTTATTGATGATCGTCGGCAAGGCTTCGGGAATGAGGACCTTACGGATGATCTGGAACGGCGTAGCCCCCATGGATTCGGCCGCTTCGACGAGGCCGAAGTCGACGTCGCGGATGGACGTTTCGACGAGACGGCTCAGGAAGGGGATGGCGACGATGGTCAAGGGGACGCAGGCTGCCGTCGTACCGATGGACGTGCCGGCAATGAGACGCGTCAGCGGGATGATGGCGACCATGAGGATAATGAACGGGATGGAACGGATGATGTTGACGATCGTGCCAAGGATTTGATTGATGAAGCGGTTTTCCAGGATATGGCCCTTGCTGGTCGTGACCAGGGTGATACCCAGGGGAATGCCGATGATACCGCCAATGACCGTGGCGACGGCGACCATGTAGAACGTTTCTTCAATGCCTTGGAGCATTAACTTAATGATTTCTTGGGACATAACCTAAAACCTCACTTCCAATCGGTAATGTTTTGATGTACGAGAATGCCTTGGCCTGTGTTTCCATATCGCCCATGATGACGACGATGAGGTAGCCGAACGGTTCATCCTGGATGTAGTCGATGTTGCCGTAGAGGACGCTGACTTCGACGTTGAATTTGCGGACGATGTCGGCGACGACGGGGTCGCTGGTCGCAGCGCCTTTGAAGCGCAGGCGGACGAGCATGTAGCGGTCCGGCGACGGCTGGTCGGTGACGCCCAGGTTCTTGATGCCTGCCGGCAGTTCCATGTTGATGATGGACGTGACGAAATCTTTCATGGTCTGGGACTGAGGATTGGTGAAGATGTCGACGACGCGGCCCATTTCCTTGATGACGCCGCTTTCGATGACGGCGACGCGATGGCAGATTTCCTTGACGACGGCCATTTCATGGGTGATGACGACGATGGTGATGCCCAGGCGTTTATTGATGTCCTGGAGCAGTTCCAGGATGGACTTCGTCGTCTGCGGGTCCAGGGCCGACGTGGCTTCGTCGCAGAGCAGGATCTTCGGGTCGCTGGCCAGGGCACGGGCGATGCCGACGCGCTGTTTCTGGCCGCCCGAGAGCTGGGACGGATAGTTGCCGGCCCGGTCGCTGAGACCGACCAGGTCGAGGAGGGAAGCGACTTTCTTTTCGATGACGTCTTTGGAAGCGCCGATGAGTTCCAGCGGGAAGGCAATGTTTTCGGCAACCGTACGGGATGATAAAAGATTGAAGTGCTGGAAAATCATGCCGATGTTCTTGCGTTCTGCCCGCAGCTGGGATTCATTCATCTTGGTCAAATCCTTGTCGTCGATGATGACCTGGCCGCTCGTCGGTTTTTCTAACATATTGATGCAGCGGACCAGCGTCGATTTGCCGGCACCGCTCTTGCCGATGATACCGAAGATCTCGCCGTCGTCGATGGTCAGGTTAATGCCTTTCAGGGCCTGGACCTGTGCGGCGCCGCCGTAGGTCTTGGTAATATTTTTCAGTGTAATCACAGTATCAACTCCTCAAAATAGGCGTAACTAGAGAAAGCAACCACAAAAAAAGGCCGTCATGCAGATGACGGCCGTATATACGGTTTCATTTCATCTGTCGGAATGTTCCGTTGGAATTGGCACCTTCCCGATAGGGGGTTGCCGCAGCATCATCGGGCCAGTCCCTCAGCTGCTCTGGATGAAGGGTATATGGTTGTTACATCTTATAATAGCACGGATGGCCGGGATTGTCAATGGAAAATCGTTATTGCGCCCAGTCGCCATCGGTAAAGACCGGCACCGTCGTGCCGTCGGCCCTGGTCCCGGTGATGGTCAGGTCCGGCGAACCGACCATGAAGTCGACGTGGATCATGGAGTCGTTCAGGCCGGCTGCGGCGACAGCGTCTTTGTCCATATCGGCACCGCCAGCCAGGCAGGTCGGGTACGATGCGCCCAGGGCCAGGTGGCACGAGGCGTTTTCGTCGAAGAGCGTTTCATAGAAGAGGATGCCCGACAGGGAAATGGGCGAGTGATAGGGGATGAGGGCTACTTCGCCGAGGCGGCAGGCGCCGTCGTCGATGGCGATGAGTTTCTTCAGGACGTCTTCGCCCGTTTCGGCGGCAGCGTCGATGACTTTGCCGTCTTTGAAGGTCAGGTGGAATTTGTCGATGAGGTTGCCGTTATAGACCAGGGGCTTGGTGCTGTAGACCGTGCCGTTGACCGCATCTGCCTTGGGGGTCGAATAGATTTCTTCCGTCGGGATGTTGGCATTGAACAGCAGGTGGTCCGCCGTTTCTTCCATGCCGCCCTGCCAGATATGACCGGACGGCAGGCCGATAGTCAGGTCCGTTCCCAGGCCGTTCGTATAGTGCAGGCTGGTGAAATGCTGGTCCGTCATCCAGGTCCGGCGCTTCTTCAATTCGCCCAGATGGGCGTCCCAATCGGCCAGGGCATCGGCACCGTCGGCACGGGACGACTGGAGGATTTGCTTCCACAAGGCTTCGTAGGCGGCGGCTTCGTCGAGGTCCGGATAGAGTAGTTTGGCCCAGACGGCACTGGGGACGGCGGCGACGAGCCACGTCGTCTTCGAGGCCATCATGCCGTCGATGTATTCCTTCAAGGCTTCATTCTGGGCTTTCTGCTGGGCAAAGATTTTATGGGTGTCGATGCCGTCCATGAGGTACGGATTCGCCGAGATGAGGCTGAGGAAGGCAGCTTTCTTATGGTAATAGTAGAGGCTGAAATCGCGGCGCCAGTCCGGCAGGGACTCGAAATACTGCAAATCTTCGCGTTCGTAGCGCAGGCGGGCCATGTCGTCAGACCGCCAGTTGCAGACGACCTGGGCGGCGCCGGCCGTATAGGCCTCTTTTGTCAGGAGGGCGACGAAGTCGTGCGATTCGACAGGGGCATTGATGACCAGGGTCTGACCTTTCTGGAGATTCAGGCCCTTCTGCAAGAGGACGCGGGCATAAGCCGTTAATTGTTTGGTAGTTGGCATAAAATCACTCCTTAGTAGATGAGGATAGGACAGGGGCTTTCCAGGCCGTGTGCTTCCACAGGCGCCAGTTCAGGGCGCTGGCATTGATGGCCAGGCTGATGATGAGGCTGATCCAGTAGCCATAGGGCCCGTAGGACGTGACGTGGGCCATGGCATAGCCCATGGGGATGCTGATGAGCCAGTAGGTCACGAAAGCGACGTAAGTGATGATCTTGACGTCCTTATAGCCACGCAGGATGCCCTGGACCGGCGTGCCGGCGGCATCGAAGAAGGAAAAGGCGACGGCGTAGAAGATGAACATGCGGATGGCCCAGAACGTCTCAGCATCGCTCGTGAAGATGGCGGCGATATGATCGACAAAGTGATAAGTCACGACGATGAGAGCGATGGCGATGGTGAAGGCCGTCATCTGGCAGAGCATGGCATACTGCCGGGCAGCGGCGTAGTTGCGGGCGCCGACTTCGTAGCCGATGACGATAGTCGCCGTCAGGCTGATGCTCCAGGGCAGGGTATAGGTCAGGGTCGAGAAACTGATGGCTGCCTGGTTGGCCGCCAGGTATAAGGTGCCGAATTCGGCCATGAGCAGGCCGACGATGGAGAACAGGCTCGTTTCGCAGAAGACGGCGATGAAGATGGGAATGCCCAGCTCCAGCTGATGATAGCCATGGTACCAGCTGAAAGGCCGCAGGCGGCTCCAGAGATGGTAAGAGCGGAAAGGCTCCATCCATTGCAGGACGCCCACGAAGAGCAGGAAGGACAGCCACGACGCGATGGTGATGGCATAGCCTGTACCGATACCGCCCATAGCCGGAATGGGGCCGGCGCCGAAGATGAGCAGGCGGAAGAGGATGATCGTCAGGACCAGGTTGGTCACTAAGATGGCCATGGAAACGTGGGTCTTGCCGTGGGCGTCGACGATGTAGCGCATCGTCGCCTGCAGGCAGATGGGGACCAGCCCCAGGGCCAGGGCCTTGAGGTATTCCCAGGCGATGTAGCGGACCGGTGCGTCGAGGCCCATGAAGTCAAGGAAGGGCGGCAGCAAAAAGGCGCCGGCCAGGAAAATGACGGCCGTAAAGCCCAGGCTCAAGTAGAGGCTCTGCATGATGTACGTCGGGATTTCCTCGGTCTTCTGAGCGCCCCGGAGCTGGGTGATGATCGGCGAGATGCCGAAGAAGATGCCGCACAGGCCGGCAAAGACGGGATACCAGATGTTGACGGCTACGGCGACCCCGGCCAGGTCAATCGTCCCGGCCTGACCGCTGAAGATAGAACTGAAGACGGACGTCCCGACCTGGGCCATCTGGGTCAGGAGCAGGGGAAAGAACAGGGCCAGGAAATGGCGTAATTGGAACCAATGGGGGAACATGATATCCTCCTTGTATGAAAAAGAAGCTGTTTTATTAGAACAGCTTCTTTTGAGTATGAAGTTTGTAGTTTTTAGTTTTCAGTGCATGGTTAATATTAAAACCATCCTCTACAAACTACAAACTCTGTACTACAAACTGTACAGAAAAAGGGACCGTGCATGATGGCCGAAACCTTCATGCGCCAGTCCCCCTTTTCAGTCGAACTTATTTACCCATAGCATTGACTTTGGAAGCCAAACGGGATTTTTTACGAGCTGCAGTGTTTTTATGGAGAACGCCTTTCTGTGCGGCGCTGTCGATTACGCTGCTAGCTTTATCGAATGCTTTTTTAACAGCTTCAGCGTCACCAGCGGCGATAGCTTCGGTCGTACGGCGGATAGCGGTATGAACAGAAGATTTAACCTGAGAGTTAGCTGCGTGGCGAGCTGCGTCTTTTTCCATCGTTTTGATATTGGATTTAATCTGCGGCAATGGATTCACCTCCCTAATTTACAAGAACACTAGAAGAAATTTTACCATATGGCGCAGAAAAAAGCAATACCTTTTTTACAAGACATGCGATTAAGCTTTGCCTTCCGAGCCGAGGACACATTTGATCTTGTGAGCGACGATGTCATGGACGAACTGACGGCCGTCGGCGAGGTACTGGCGCGGGTCGAAATGTTCCGGATGCTGTGCCATGTGCTGACGGATGCCGGCAGTCAGGCCGAGACGGAGGTCGGAGTCGATGTTGATCTTGCAGACAGCCATGGAAGCTGCTTTGCGGAGCTGGTCTTCCGGGATGCCGATAGCGTCAGCCAGGTTGCCGCCGTTTTCGTTGATGATCTTGACGTATTCCGGTACGACCGAAGATGCGCCGTGGAGGACGATCGGGAAGCCCGGCAGGCGTTTGGAGACTTCTTCGAGGATGTCGAAGCGGAGTGTCGGCGGTACGAGGACGCCGTCAGCGTTGCGCGTGCACTGTTCCGGAGTGAATTTGAAAGCGCCGTGGCTGGTGCCGATAGCGATGGCCAGGGAGTCGACGCCCGTGCGGGATACGAATTCTTCGACTTCTTCCGGACGCGTGTAGTGAGCTTCATGGGCAGCGACTTTGACATCGTCTTCGATGCCGGCCAGCTGGCCGAGTTCGCCTTCGACGACGACGCCGTGAGCGTGTGCGTATTCAACGACTTTTTTCGTGAGGGCGATATTGTCTTCGAAAGAATGTTTCGAGCCGTCGATCATGACGGAAGTGAAACCGCCGTCGATGCAGTCTTTGCAGGTTTCAAAGTCAGCGCCGTGGTCGAGGTGAAGGGCGATGGGGAGATCATGATCTTCCAAAGCTGCTTCTACGAGATGTTTCAAATACGGCGGTTTAGCGTATTTGCGGGCACCGGCCGAAGCCTGAAGGATGATCGGCGAGTTCAATTCAGCAGCGGCCTGGGTAACGCCCTGGACGATTTCCATGTTGTTGATGTTGAATGCACCGATAGCATAGTGGCCTTCATAGGCTTTTTTAAACATTTCTGTAGTTCCAATTAATGGCATGTTTACATTCCTCCTACATAATACGTAAAAATGGTTAATATATATAATTCCAGCCGGCCCGTCGGACGAGGGCGTCCATATCTTCAGGCAGCCGGGAATTAACGGTGATGAAGCGGTGGCTCATGGGATGAGTGAACTGGAGACAGTAGGCATGCAGGGCCTGGCGGCCGATGAAGCGGCGCGAACCGCCGTAGAGGTCGTCGCCGGCCAGGGGATAGCCCAGGTAACTGCTGTGGACCCGTATCTGATGGGTCCGGCCCGTGTGCAGGACGACTTGGAGCAAGCTGTAGTCCTTGCCGGCTGCGAGGCAGGTGAAATCGGACCAGGCCGGCTTGCCGTCGAGGCGGACACAGCGGGTGATGATGCTATCGGGACATCTTCCGATGGGGGCGTGTACAGTTGTGACCCGCGACGGGTATCGTCCCTCACAGATAGCTAAGTACAAGCGCTTATAGCCCAAGTCCTGCTTATCGAAAGCGTATTGGATCTGCGGTTCCTTGGCGACCATACAGAGACCGGACGTATTCTTGTCCAGGCGGTGCATGGGGTGGTAGGAACAGTGCTGCCCCGTCTGTTCGTAATGATAGGCGACGGCGTTGGCCAGTGTCCCGTCCCGTACGGCTGATGTGGGATGCATCAGGAGACCTGCAGGCTTGTCGATGACCATGAGGTAGTCGTCTTCATAGACGATGCCAATGGGTATGTCCTGTGGCGGGAAGGGGTTCTTTTCCGGAAGGGTGACGCAGATCTCGTCGCCTTCATGGACGAAGTCCCGCGTCGAGGCGGCCTGGCCGTTGATGGTACAGATGCCGTTGTGCTTGATACGGCGCCGCAATGTCGACGAAACGCCGAAATGTTTCAAAGCGCCGCCTAACGATGTAGGCCGTATGATCGTCCCTACTGTAAAATGAATCATTTGCATTTCCCCTATATTGGCTTTGTCTACATCTATTATACAAAATGAAAATAAATAAATCCATACATTTCGTGAAAACATGTGGGCTATATTTTAGCCCGCAAGGGCCTGGGAGTGCGGCTATCCAGAAAAAAATCATCTCCTGGAAAAGGAAACTTGACGCTCCGCGTCGAAATAGTATATCATAGGAATGTTATGTATCCATTTTTTAGATTTACCTTAAAAGAGTGTTCCCTAAAGAAGGAATTTCACAGGTGGATAGAGAATAATATATACGTCAGCGTTATTGAAATGAAACAGGTGATATGAGTGAAACGGTTTTCCAGCGAATTTATCGAACAGGTCCGGCAGGCCAATGACATCGTCAGCGTTATCTCCGATTATGTGACGCTGAAACGTCAGGGCCGCAACTTCTGGGCCTGCTGCCCTTTCCATAATGAAAAGACCGCCTCCTTCAGCGTCGCTGCCGACAAAGGATTCTTTTATTGCTTTGGCTGCCATGCTCACGGCGATGTCTTCCAATTCATTATGAAGAAAGAAAACCTTTCCTTTTCGGATACCGTCGAACGTCTGGCTGAACGGGCCCATATCGCCCTGCCCGTCGTCGAACGGTCGGCCGAAGAAATTGCCCGCGATAAACAGCGGGACCGCTTGTATCAGATCAACGAAATGGCGGGCAATTTTTTCCATAACTGCCTGACCCAGACTCATTACGGGCAGCCCGGACTGGCCTATTTCCACAAGCGCCACGTATCGGATGATACCATCGAGGCCTTTAAGCTGGGCTTTGCTCCGGAAAGCTGGGATAAACTGACGACGGCTTTCATGAAAAAAGGTGTCACTGGCAGGGAATTAGTCCTCCTGGGACTGGCTAAAGAAAAGAACGGCCACTTTTACGATGCCTTCCGCGGACGGGTCATGTTCCCCATCCGCGACGGCCGCAGCCGCATCGTCGGTTTCGGTGGCCGCGTCCTCGACGACAGCAAGCCGAAGTATCTCAATTCGCCGGAAACGCCGATTTTCAATAAACGGCGGCTCCTCTTCGCCATGGACCTGGCCCATAAAGCGATTTATGAGCAGGGGAAAGCCATCCTGGTCGAAGGCTATATGGATGTCGTTTCCGCTCATAACCGGGGCATCCGTAACGTCGTCGCGTCCCTGGGGACCTCCTTTACGCCGGAACAGGCGCGGCTTTTGCAGCGCCAGGCCAAGGAACTCGTCCTGGGCTACGACATGGACGGCGCCGGCCGTCAGGCGACGCAGCGGGCTATGGAAATCGTCCGCGGCCTGGGCATGCGCATCCGCGTCTTGTCCCTGCCGCAGGGCAAGGACCCTGATGAATACATCAATGCCGCCGGGCCGGACAAGTTCCGCCAGGCCGTCGACGAAGCGCCGAATGTGCTCGATTACATGCTCATGCGGGCCTTGCAGCGCTTCGACGTGACGACACTGGAAGGGAAATCATCCATTACGGCCATGGTCCTGCCCGTCGTCGCTGCCGTCGATAACCGGGTCCTGCTGGAAGCGTTCCTGAAGAAACTGGCAGGTCAGCTGCAGATAGGGGAAAACGCCGTGCGCAGCGAATTCAACAAGTATGTCGCTGCCCATCCGGAAGCAGGCCAGCAGCAGGTCGTCATCTCTTCGTCCGTATCCCAGGAAAATGCCGCAGCCCGCGGGAGCGGTGCCATGGCCGTAGCCGAAGAGAATATCCTGCGTTTCCTCCTGGAAAAGCCGGCTGCCTGCGGGCGGATCCACGCCAAAGTATCGGCGGACCTCTTTGCCGATGAACGGCGGCGCCACATTTACCAGCTCATTTTGGATACGTATGCACACCAAGGGATGTACACACCACATGACATCCAGCAAAAATTAACTCCTGAGGAGGCCGAAGAAGTAGCACGAATTATGGTTCTACAAGATGTCCCACTGGACGAAAATGTACTGATGGATTATGTCAAGCGCTTTCGCATGGCCGATTTACAAAAGCAGTACCTGGCGCACAGCCGCCTGGCTGCCGCTTATAGCCGGACTGGCGATGCAAGGCTGGCCGAAGAGCTTGCAGCATGTAAGAAAATTAACGATGAAATGAAACAATGGTCTTGAGGAGCAGAAAGGAGCCTGTACACCATGGTGAATAAAACGACAGATGATACAAAAGTAACGAAGAAAACGACGAAAAAGACGACGCGCCGCAAGCCGTCCAAGAAGAAGGACGCTGCCGCCAAGAAACCGTTGAGTGAAAAAGAACGCCAGGCCCTGGCCCTGCAGCACATCAAGCAGCTCCTGCAAATGGGGCAGAAGAAGGGCAGCCTGACGTATACGGAAATCATGAACCTCATGGAAGAAGACGAACTGACGCCGGACCAGATCGACAAGATGTATGAAGTCTTTGCCGACAAGGGCATCGACATCATCGGCGAAGACGACTCCATGGCGGAACATGATGATATAGATGATGAAGATACGGAAAAAGTCCCGGACCTTCACAATGTCGACCTCAGCGTGCCGGAAGGCATCAACATCGATGACCCGGTCCGCATGTATTTGAAAGAAATCGGCCGCGTCCCCCTCTTGTCGGCGACGGAAGAAATTACCCTGGCCAAGGCCATCGAAAAGGGCAATGCTCCCGATGCAACAGAAGAAGACATCAAAGCCGGCACGATTGCCAAGAAGAAACTGACCGATGCCAACCTGCGCCTCGTCGTCAGCATCGCCAAGCGCTATGTCGGCCGGGGCATGTTGTTCCTGGACCTCATCCAGGAAGGGAACCTGGGTCTGTTGAAAGCCGTCGATAAATTCGACTACAGCAAAGGCTACAAGTTCAGTACCTATGCGACATGGTGGATCCGCCAGGCCATTACCCGTGCCATTGCCGACCAGGCCCGGACCATCCGTATCCCGGTCCACATGGTCGAAACCATTAACAAGCTGATCCGCATTTCCCGCCAGCTCCTGCAGGACAAAGGCCGCGAACCGCTGCCGGAAGAAATCGCTGAAAAAATGGACATCCCTGTCGAACGCGTCCGGGAAATCATGAAGATCGCCCAGGAACCGGTATCGCTGGAAACACCGATTGGCGAAGAAGAAGACTCTCACCTCGGCGATTTCATCGAAGACTCGGAAGCCGTCGCCCCTGATGACGCCGCCTCCTTCATCTTGCTGAAAGAACAGATCGAAGACGTCTTTTCCTGTCTCACCGACCGGGAACGCAAAGTCCTCTACCTGCGCTTCGGCCTCAAAGATGGCCGTCCGCGCACACTGGAAGAAGTAGGCCAGCACTTCAACGTCACCCGTGAACGTATTCGCCAGATTGAAGGCAAGGCCCTGAGCAAACTGCGCAACTGGGGCAAACGGGAAAAAATCAAGGATTTCCTCTAAGCCGAAATCTCTCCTTGACGCCATACGCTAATTCGCGTATAATAATATGGTAAGGCCTTGCGCCTTATCCTTTGGGCCTATAGCTCAGTGGTAGAGCCACCGGCTCATAACCGGTTGGTCCTTGGTTCGAACCCAAGTGGGCCCACCAGATTATGCATACTCGAACACGGTAATACCGCATGGTTGTCGAGTATTGGGATATCTTTGTTGTAATTGTATTGAATTTCAATATGATCATCAAAGACTATGATACGGCGAATGAAAGTTTCAAACATATCGAGCTTGCATTCGTCGTATTTTTTTATTTTCTTCATGAATGATATGAGATAGTATTCGACAAATTCTTCCGTTATGGTAAACGCTTTTGCGATTAACTTTTCTTTAGAAATAGCTTCTTGTAATTCTGACACTTCATGTTCGTATCGTTCGATATTATTTTTTATGGTTTCGGAAAAAATGCCTTGCTCAATGGCTTTGATGGAATTTGTTAGCTTTTTCTGCACTTCTTCCATCTCTTTTTCTAATCGATCTACTATGCCACTATCTTTGTTCTTTTCTTGGAAAGCCGCAACCTGTTTTGCAATTGATTTTATAGAGTTGGGTGCGGAAAGAATTTGAATGGTCGTATCTAATATAGCTTTTTCCAATTCGTCCCGGCGTAAGTTTTTCGAACTGCATTTTTTGTCCAAGCGCTTGCTTTTCTCGGAACCGTTATTTTGGGATGAGCATGTATAGTAATAATACTTATTGCCATTACGAGAAGTGCCGCTGACGCCCGTATAAGCGCACCCGCAGAGACCGCAATTATTTTACCTACCAACGCATAGTTAGAGCTTTTAGGGGAAACTAGGCCGGTTCTCTTACGTTTATTAAACATCCGTTGTACGGCGTCGAAATCAGCGAGGGAAACCATTGGGGGAACGTAATTTTTAAAGGCCTGCCCCTGATAGTTAAATGTACCGATATAAATAGGATTCCTGGCTATATGGGACAAACTATTTCGTGTCCATGGTTTATTAAATGATGTGCGATAGCCTTTTTCATTCAAGGTCTTTACGATTGATGAGTATTTTTGCCCGGAGGATAGTAGAGAAAAAATGAGGCGAACGCCAGAGATTTGTTCATGGTTAAAGTGCAGATGCTTATCAGGTCCTAGGTAAAAGCCATAAGGGATATTACCACCGGGCCATTTGCCATTTATTACATTTTCCAGCATGCCTCGTTTTACTTTTTGCGCGAGATCTGCTAAAAAATATTCGGAGCATCCTTCAATGACCGACTCTAATATGATACCTGACGGATCGTCTGCGATTTTTTCCTTGGCAGATAAAACTCGAACTCCGTTTTTTTTGAGTTTGTATTTGTAGACAGCAGAATCGTACCTGTTACGCGAAAACCGGTCTAACGTATAAACTATTACATAATCAAAGGCATGCTTGCTGCTGTCTTCAATCATTTTCAAAAAATCAGGCCGGTTAATCGTTTTTGCAGAAAAGGCCCTGTCTATGTATTCGTGGATAATTGATAAATTATTTTGGGCAGCAAATGCTTTGCACTCTCTAATTTGCCCTTCAATAGATTCTTCTCTCTGCCTATTTGACGAATATCTGGCGTAAATGACGGCTGTTTTTGTCATTGATTTTCACCTCTATTTTCTGATGCAACATGATGATATTTGATGAAAAGTTAATTGACGAGGCCCATATAAAACCGTATAATAGACATAGAAAAAGGTGTTGCCGGTAACGGTCAGCCCCAATGATTAAGAGATTTGAAAAACCGCCTAACGTTGGAAGCCGAAGGCGGTTTTTCTTATGCTTTGATACAGAGGATTAACGTTATTAGTAAGACTCAGAACGCGAAAAAATCGAACTGTGTCATATGCATCGCCCCTTTCCGGGGCTAGGATTGACCGCCTACCATTCTGACAACACCTAGACTTTCATTATATAGGAGAGCTTTGGGGTTGTCAAAATGGGGGAAATAGTGGTAATTAGCGCATGTAGTGTAACTGCATGCGTTTTTTTTTCAATGATCTGCAAAAATTACTATTGTTTCATCACTTGATGGACCCCTATTCAATAGGGTATACTATGAATAGGAGTTGATATAGTGGAAATTAAAAGGATATTTATACAAACTCATGGATTTTCTCGGTCTTGGAAAGAATTAGGGTTTGATGATGCAGATCTCCGGCGATTAGAAAATGAGTTGTTGCGCAATCCGAAAGTAGGAAATGTTATTCAAGGGACAGGAAAGATGCGAAAAATGCGTTTTGCTTTTGAAGGTCGGGGAAAACGTGGTAGTACACGTGTCTGTTATGTTGATTTTGAAATTAGAGAAACAATTTATTTACTGGCTGTCTTTGCAAAAAATGAACTGGAAAATTTAACGAAAGAGGAACGAAATGAATTAAAAAAATTAATTGAAATTTTGGAAGAGAATTTATAAAGGAGTGGCATATATGAGCAAAGCATTTGAAATTTTATCCGGCGCATTAGAAGAAGCTATCGCTGATACCCAAGTAAAACATTTACCACGGCGTACTGGGAGCATAAGGATTGAACCGCTTGCATCTTACTCTTCCGAGGAAATTAAACAAATTAGAACTGAAATCGGTTATACACAAGCGTTATTTGCTGAATATTTTGGTGTATCGTTAAAAACAGTAGAAGCATGGGAATCTGGGAGAAATAAGCCGTCTGGTCCATCTCGCCGTTTACTTGCTTTAATAGCAAATAAAAAAATCGCAATTTAATAGAAGCGCTTAGCAATAACGCTATCTATGTGAAATTACTAATGAATAATTAAGAATTTGATTAGGGGAGTTATTATGTGGCAGTTGTTAAAAACTGAAGAGTTACGCAGTTTACTAAAAAGAGAGATTGAAAATTTTGAAATATGGGGGAGAAGGATAATTGAAGAAGAATTGGTTCCAATGTATGGTGAGTCTTGGTATAAATCTGATTTCTTAAAAAATAAGTTTAAAGAACGTGTCGAGTCTGAATTAAAAAAATCTTCATTTAGTGGTCAGAGTGCAGTTAATGCATTATACATAGGGGATATTGTTTATATTTTATGTCATCCTAAACTGTATGAGAATTCATTTAAAAAAATATTTCACTCTGGTTATAAGCTGGACGAGGAAGAGATGAGAAACTATTTGACACAAATCGAAATGGTTCGGAATAAATTAAGTCATGCTAATCCAGTGTCAATTAGGGAAGCTGAAAAAGTGATATGTTATACACATGATTTTATAGATTGCTTAAAGGATTACTATAAGAAGAAAGGAAACGAACAGATGTATAATGTTCCTATGATTATAAAATTTATGGATTCATTGGGAAATGAGTTTAGTGGAAAACAAATATCTAGAAATTCTACTGGAAGAGGATTTTGTCACATTACAAATAATATATTAACTGAAGGTGATATTTTAAACTTAGAAGTGGAAATAGATCCGTCTTATAATGAAAATTCATATAAAGTAGAATGGTTATTTAATAATGAACGTTATAGTGGAAAAAATTAACTAAAGAAATTACTGAGAAGCATATAAGAATAAACTTTTATATTTTTTGTCATGTCATTTCCAATGAACATGAATGGCATAGATGTGGCGATGTAGATGATAGTGTTACTGTAGTATATCAAGTAGTACCAAGAAGTAAAGAATAAAATAAGATAAACTCATAATTTATTTGAGATTGCCTATTTGAGAAATCTTTCGCTTTGAGTTGTGCAGCTTTAAAGTGAATATAGTCATGTCATTACAGCAGAAAATATAGAGGAAATTGCAGATAGTACTGACCATTTGACGGTACGAGTGATACATCTTACATAGTGAGAAAATACGATTAGGTAAGAGGCCTAATCGTATTTTTTTAGGCAAAAAAATACTATCATATACAAAGACAGCCAGGCAAGGGTAAATAGTACGGCTATAGCCGCCCTTGCCTGGTTGTTTTGTATATGATACGGCCTTGCCGTCCTAAAAAACGCCAAAAGAAGGAGTGGATCAGTATGAAAGCAAAACGGACGTTTATTAAGATGGCGCATAAGGCGGCAAGAGCGTATTATTCGGCAGATACACCAGCTGATATAAGTGATTTGCAATGGATAGCAGTACAGCGGCGGATAAGAAACAATCTGATAGTAATTCGAAAAATATATGGGTTAAATCAGAAACAGTGTGCTGACTTATTGGGCTTGAATCCCAAATATATCAATGCCATGGAAAAGGGACGATATTATCCCAGCCTTCGGTGTGTGTGGTTGTTTTCACAGCTTTTTCATATCCCTATCGGGTTGCTCGTGGAGCGTGAATGGTCTGCAGATGAGGCAAAGGTATGGTCAGATGAGTTAAGGAAGACGAATCAATTCAATAACATATGAACAGTTATAAGAATGAGTATAGCTGATTGGAGAAAATAAAAGTAAAAAATATCTATAAAATGTTGAATTTCGTAGTTTTATTGGTTGCCTCAGCGTTCAATTTATACAGGTGGAAGGTTGGCAGAATATACTTCATAAGCCAGACAATATGCTTATTCCGTATGGATAAGACGGCATAAAAAAGTTTAAAGATATAAAACAAGCGATTAGTTTATTTTTTTACTACAATATTTTTTCAATTATTTTACTTTAGTGAGATAAAGAAATAAAAGAAGTATAAGTCCATAAATTGTTATAAATACATGTATCTTTACTATTATATAGGGGTGGATTGAGATAGTATTAAAAATTCAAAATAAATGGAATACTATTCAATAAATAGAATATATATGAAACTATTTGAATATGTGTATAAAGAAAAATAAAATAGAATGAATCACTTATACGCATCAAAAGGATATAAAATAATTACAAAATACTATTATTTATATCGTAAAATTAATGTATTAGGGGATATTGTAATTTAGTATCATATATGATAGACTAAAGATCATAAGAGGAGGTGAACGACATGATCTCTAGTTGGAACGATTTAATATGCAGGAACAACGTATCAAACCGTATGAATATGAAATTATATACGGGGGGGGGTACCGTAATAATAAGGGGCACTCCTCTATTTCTCATGCCCTTATTATAACTGACAACATCCGGGGATACGTGTACCCTGTTATAAATGATGTGTTTTTTAGGCAGCATAGGTATATGCTGTCTTTTTTGCGTGCCTGTATAGGGACGATGCGGTATACGGCTGTTGGAGACAGTGGGGGATACCGATGAAGCGGCAGGCTGTATGTGCCGTATGCGGCCAGAAGTTTACAACTGACCGCGTCACGCAGAAATACTGCAGTTCCTACTGCCGCCGCTACGCTCATCGGCACGGAGCGAACAATCATGTCCGTTTGTCACGGAAAAAAGAAGCCCTGCGCACCTTCCGCTGCCTGAAATGCGGCAAACTGGTGCGAGTGACGGAGCCAACGGACCGGCGGATCAAATTCTGTTCGGCCCACTGCGAGCGGCTGTATTGGAAACATTCCAAGAAAGTCAGCTCTGTCGTTATCCGGAGATCCTTTCGATGCCGCAACTGCGGAACGACGGTAGAAGTGACGGAGCCGAAAGACAAGCGGACGACCTTCTGCAGTCAGGCCTGCCGGGAAAAATGGTTTTCCTTGCATCGAAATAAAAACACATTACATGTAAATGTAAATCGTAATTCTGTTGAGAGGAGAGACGTAGTATGAACCGGATTTATAAGGTTATATGGAGTAAGGTAAAACATCAGTATGTCGTCGTGTCCGAGCTAGCTCATCGGGACGGCAAGCGGAGTAGCGCGGCGACGACAAGTAGAGCCACATGGCGTGCCTTGGCAGTAGCTCTTATGCTGACAAGTTCGCTGGCAGCTGTGCCGTATATGGGGTATGCCCTGGATGGCGGTACGGCTACGCAGTCGCAATATATTGCCGTTGCTATGGAACCTGAAGATGGTGCGGGTCATTATGAGAGCCATTTTAAATGGGGAGAAGGATGGGTTAAAGAATGGGTTCCTGACAACTCAAGAAAATTTGGAAATTACACATATTATCTGCAAACTGTTACAGTGAACGGAGAACCTAAACAATACTGGGTACGCGAAGGGTATGACATTACTGTAACCCAGAATCAGGCACGGTATCCCAGCATCAATCAAGGAACGGATTATATTATTGATGCGCAGAAAAATGAAGATTATACGGAACAGTCTGATCAAGGTTTATTACAAGCCTATCAAACGACGACCTCTGCAGGTGACATAACGACATTAACGGGAGTTAATATTGAGGATCTCAATACCGGTGTATATGGCGGTGCTTCTAATACAGCTGGCGTAGAAACGCCGAGTAATTGGGGATATCATATTCAGGTTGGCGGAACAGGCAGTGATAGCGAAGGATACTTAAAGGTATCAGATGATCTTGATGGAACAAGTAGTGGCCGTCCTGCTGGAGCTACTGGCAATACTAATTTTGACACGTATTTTAGCCACAATGTAACACTTCAAAACGGTGTTTATGTATATACAGATAGAGAAGGAAAGACCGTAAACGTACCTACCAATAAAGTATATTCGATTGACGGTGAATTAGGCGTATTTACAGATGCTAACGGCAATTTGTATACCGGCGATGTGTATGGCGACAACAATGAAATTTTGCTAAGCGGCGTAGGCGAAGGGAATCAGATATATACATACTGGGGAACGAAGCTTACCGATCCGACGCAGACCATTGGCAATATGACTGTTGAACACTATAACAAGGATAGAATAGAACTGCAACAGCAGTCGGCTGCGTATCACGGCGATGATATCAAAGATATTACGGTAAATCAAAATGAAAACGGCGGCTCTTTCTCTTTCAATCGCTTAGGTAAGTACAACAAAAACACCGGCAAATATGAAGATGCTGATCCGGCAGGTGTTATTACTATTAAGAATACGGCTACGAGTGGAAAGAGCGGTAATGATGTTGCTATTGAATTTAGTAATGGAACGGATTCCTTTACGGTACAAGCCGGCTCGAAAGTTGAAGGCACGACTGGAGAAGCCTCTGGCGATACGTTGACTGGCCTGTCCATTAACGGCGTAGACTACAAACTCGGCGGCGGTAAATCCGTAACAAGCGGCAGCATTAATACCAACGGCACTATTAATTTAAAACAAGGCGAAGATGACAATACGGGTATTACGCTGTCTGGTAAGCTTCATGACTACGCCTTGGACGACCAGGACCAGACGGCCAAGGAAGGGAAGGTCACGCTGACAGGTACAGACTGGTACGGCGAAGATACGTATGATATTACGATCGACGGGCTGGTAACAACGGATACCCTGGGCGACCAGATTGCCGGAAGCAATAACCTGAAAGTGACAGCCGGTGATAAAGGCCGCTGGACGATCACGGATACGAGCAAGCCGGAAGGCGAACAGGTATTCACGAACACGACTTTGGAAGATTCAGTTGACAAGAAAGGCGACAAGGATAGCGGTTATACTTACACCGTATCGGATACGGCAGGGAACACGGCTGTTATCGACGACGTAGCCAGCGCTGCAAAACTGACGGAAGTGAATACAAGCGTAACCAACCTCGGGACGAGGGTCAGCACTGTAGAAGGCGACATGATTACGGGCGGCACGATCAAAGATGACGGAACGATTACGCTGAGCCAGCAGGATAAGGGTACGGTATCGCTGACAGGTAAGATCCATGACTATGCCTTGGATGACCAGGACCAGACGGCCAAGGAAGGGAAGGTCACGCTGACAGGTACAGACCGGTACGGCGAAGATACGTATGATATTACGATCGACGGCCTGGTTACAACGGATACTGTTGGGGACATCATAGCTACAAAAAATAATCTGATAGTAGCAGCCGATGCTGATGGTGATGACAATAAGGGCAACTGGACGATCACGGATACAAGCAAGCCGGTAGGCCAGCAGAACGTATTTACCAACACAACACTTGATAAGGCAAATTCTACTTCTACTCCGATTGGTACAGTTGACAATATTTATGGACAAAGCTTTACTGTTGCCGATACGGCTGGAAACCAGTTTACGATTCGTGATATTGCCAGTGCGAAAAAGCTGGCAGAGGTAGATTCTCTTGCTGTTAAATATGGTACGAAAGACGGAGACGTAGATCCTACAATAATTGAGTTGATGAATCCGTATTTGTCTGAAGGTCATTCGGGCGGAACGTCGATTACGAATGTAGCGTACGCTGATATTAACGGTAACGGCAGTGCGGCAGTTAACGTCGATTTGCTGAAGGACACGGTGGCAAATGTAATGACGACCGTAACGGCTAATGAAAAGCACATTGCTACCAATGTCGGCACGACCCCGGACGTAAAAGGCGGACAATTCTCTGTTAAGGACGGCAAGATTACGTTGGTTGAAGTTGATGGGAACGGTAATACTACTGGAAATGCCGTTGTTATTGACAATGTAGCATCGGCATCGGATCTTGGCGATGTTACAGACATTCATGAAGGACTGCTGAACAAGGATGAAAACGGAAACACCATGGATACGTCTGTTGTAGACGCCGTGAATAATTTGGATGATAAAGTCGGTGATGGTGATTTCTCCGATACGACATATGCCAAAAATGAAACGGGAGATACTTCCGTGACGGATGCTATCCATAACTTGGATGATGCTATTAATAGCGCAACTACAATTGCTGGACAGCATAGTTCTGTTAGTGGCAGTGATAATATTACTGTTGCGCCAAACGGCACCAATGAAGCTGGAGGTACAGATTATAAAGTTACACTGAAAGACGATCTTACCTTAGGCGGTAAAGAAGGACAAGGTCCTATCTCTATCAAGGGTAGTGAAGGTACGATTAATGCGACTGGAAATATCAGCGCAGGTTCTTTTTCAACTGGCAATATTACCATTAATAAGGACAACAGCGGTACGATCAATGGCCTGTCCAATAAGACTTGGGATGCTAATAACATCATATCTGGTCAAGCCGCTACGGAAGACCAGCTGAAAGCCGCTACAGAAGCTGCAGTTCAGTACGATCGTAACGAAGATGGCTCGGTAAATAAAGAAAGCATCAGCCTTGGTTACCAAGATGAAAAAGGCAATCAGCATCTTACGCAGATTCACAACGTTGCGGCTGGTTCTGCTCCGACAGATGCCGTTAATGTCAGCCAGCTCAGTGCAGTCGGCGATTTAGCTATCAACAACTACAATAATATTCAGGTCTTGAACGGCTCTATTAACAAGCTAGATAACCGCATCGACCGCGTTGGTGCTGGTGCAGCGGCCTTGGCGGCCTTGCATCCGCTCGACTTTGACCCCGATGCGAAGTGGGACTTTGCCGCAGGCTACGGCAACTACCGCGGTGCGAATGCAGTAGCAGTCGGCGCATACTATCGTCCCAATGAAGACGTCATGTTCAGCGTCGGCGGCTCCATGGGCGGCGGCGAGAACATGGTTAACGCCGGCGTATCCTTCAAGCTGGGCGCTGGCTCCAGCCACGTTACGACGTCCCGCGTCGCCATGGCGAAGGAAATCAAGTCCATGCGCGATATCGTGGCTAAGCAGGACGCGCAGATCCAGAAGCTGACGGCTATGGTCAATGTTCTTGTCGGCATTCAGGCCGAACCGGATACGACGACGATGTTCCCGGACGTACCGGAAAATCACTGGGCCTATGAAGCCGTTGCGGCTATGGCTAAGGGAGGCTTAGTCAAGGGCTATCCTGACGGCGAATTCAAGGGCGACCGCACCATGACCCGTTATGAATTTGCCCAGATCGTCTACAACGCTATTCAGGCAGGAGCGGAAGTAGATTCCCGTCTGGTAGCAGAATTCCAACCCGAATTGGAATATTTCCACGTTGCTACGATAGATACGGATAAAAATGGCAATCCGACCATTCAGCGTGTACGGGCAAATAATGTATCAGCAACAAAATAAATCCTAACTGACATGGGAAGAGCGCATGCCGTGTCAGTTAGAGAATGACATATATTGCGCCTCGTCCCAATAACAGCGCCAGTTAGGTACTGAATTGGGTAAACACGGTAGCATTAATTAATATATCGTGTTACATAAAAATTTTCGGCAGTATATCCGGCAACCGTGCCTTGGTAGACGAATTATCACGTTGTTGGTAAGGCCCGGTGTCGGAGTAACTGACTGATAGGAGGTATTATTGTGAAAATAGGTAAAAAAGCAAAAAGTACGGCAGCTGTGTTGGCTGTCATGGCCTTGACGGCTGGATTTAGCGGTGTGCAGGCAGAGCGAGTAGCTGTTCATGACCCTCTCTTTGGCGGCCCCTATGTTGACAGTAATGAAATGGGGAAAGCTTTAGGCATTGATTCGATGCAAAATGACATCGGTAACTTACAGACACAAATCACTAATGTGGCAGAACAGGCAAATGGAGCATATAATGGCATGACCCAGAATGCGCAGGATATTGATGCCTTACAGACGCAGGTAGGGGAAAATACTACGGATATCGCTGATCTCCAAGGAACGGTAGCAGATCATCAGACGCAAATTACAAATGTGGCAGAACAGGCAAATGCAGCGTTTAATGGCATGACCCAGAATACGCAGGATATTAGTGACTTGCAGACGCAGGTAGGGCAAAATACTACGGATATCGCTGGTCTCCAAGATACGGTAGCTGATCATCAGACGCAAATTAATACTATAGCAGACCAGGCAAGTGATGCGGAAGCAAAAGCAGATGGCGCTTTGAAAGTACAGGGCAATGGCGTATTGTACAATCATGGCACCGACCTTACTACAGGCATCAACCTTAATACATCTGCCATTGAACAGGAAATCAAAGACCGTGAAACAGCCGATCAGAATCTTCAGTCTCAGATTACTGAAAATGCGGATACGATCGCAGACGTAGCGGATCAGGCAAGTGATGCAGAAGCAAAAGCGGATGGCGCTTTGAAAGTACAGGGTAATGGCGTATTGTACAATCATGGCACCGACCTTACTACAGGCATCAACCTGAATACGATGGCTATTGAACAGGAAGTTAAAGATCGTGAAACAGCGGATCAGCAACTGCAACAGGGGATTAATACCAATACTGCCGCGATTAACAGTGTTAAAACAACTGTTGGCAGTGGTATATTAACCAGCGGTGCAGCTGACTTGACGACTGGCATTAACCAAAACTATGCACAGATTCAACAGAACTATGCACAAATCCAGCAGAATACCAATGCTATTAACGATCTCGATAATCGTGTAGATGACTTGGACAATGAAATCGATCAAGTCGGCGCTGTTTCGGCTGCATTGGCAGGCCTCCATCCTCTCGATTATGATGGAACAGGCTCCAAGTTCCAGCTTTCGGCAGCGGTAGGTTCGTATGACAGCACGCAGGCAGCAGCTATTGGTGCGTTCTATCACTTCAACCGCGATGTAATGGTATCCTTGGGCGGTGCTACATCCTTTGATGGCGACCACAAGACTGCGGGTAACCTGGGCGTAACCTTCCGTATTGGTGCTGGCGCGTCCGGCAAGTCTGTATCGGATGATGTCATGGCTCGTCTAGAAGCAATGGATCAGAAGATCGCAGCTCTGGAACAGGAAAACAAAGACCTGAAGAACGTATTGGGCGCTATCGATACGTCCCTGAGCAAGGAATTCCCTGACGTACCGGCGAACCATTGGGCGTATGAAGCCGTATCGAAATTAGCTGGCAATGACATAGTATCGGGCTATCCCGACGGCGAATTCCACGGCGACCGCACCATGACCCGCTACGAAATGGCTGAAATTATTTACAAAGCCATGAACCGCGGCGTTCAGGTAGACCAGAAACTGGTTGAAGAATTCAAACCGGAAATGGAACAGGTTGCAGCGAATCAGAATGCATAATTAAGCACTGTGTATTGACAATAGACGTGATAACACACAAACGAGTGGGAAGAAATTATTTCCTGACTCGTTTGTGTGTATCAACATAGATGTTGTGTAATATGTAATAGTATATAAGTTAAATTACATTTTCTTGAAATGCCAAAAAAAAGATTGCACGGATGTTATTGGAAGATTCTTGGTTTCATTTTGATGTATGTTATTGATTGTGTAAAACATCAAGTTCTCTGTTGACGGCTCTATGTACGGCCGAGAAAGCATGGTCAACATGGGCGTGTTAGTGCAGGTAATAACCATGTCACAATATTCCGTGTGGGTATGACCATGAAAAGAAGTTCATGCGTAACATCTTAGCAAAATAGTACATGTAGATTCAGAATTCCGTTGGAATCCGATACAACGACTGTGTTTCCGGACGTACCGGAAAAATGGATCTATGAAGACGTTGCGGTAATGGCTAAGTGGGGCCTCGTTGAAGGCTATCCTGATAGTGAATTCAAGGGTAATCGCGCCATGACCAGCTATGAATTTGCTAGCTCATCTACAACGCTTTCAGAGCAGCGCGGAATCAGATTCTTATCTGGTAGTAGAACCTCATCCCGAATTGGAATATTTCCATATCGCTACGGTAGATACGGATAAAATGGAAATCCGACAATTCAGAGAGTACGAGTTAGTAAGTAATTGCATATTAGCGAAAAGTTGCATTAGCAATTCCTAGTATTGGAGCTGCTGTACGAAGAAAATATATGTTCCTAGTGTGTCAGCTTTCATATTCAGTTCATATTATGGGTGCTGGATGGGAAGCAGCTAACAAGACATCTTAATTAAAAAAAGTAGAATATTATTTATACACCTTGAAAGATATCCTTTTGTTAAAAGTATTTATATAACTTAGTAAGAAAGGATTTTTACCAATGGAATGGATGTTTAAATTTTTTGAATGCCTGTCTCTATCATGTATTTCTGTTATTATTGCTTTTTGTAGTCTAATTTTTGCTTTTTTTAAATGGAGAATTGGACAAGTTGATAAGAGGAAAGAAAAACGTAAAGAAGTTGCGCAAATTGCCACTACTTTGTATGAAAGCATATCAGGAATTGAAACTTATGTAAAAACAGAACATAGTTCGACAAATATAGAGATAAATCCGAAGTGGGAAGAAGCTCTCATGAAATGTGATTTTCTAACACCAGCAGAACGACAGTTAGTCAGGGATATTCATCGTGAAGCGATAAAACATTATGATTCGTGGAGAAAAAGGGATAGATTTATAAAAAGAAAAGAGGATTCGTTAGGATATAATGCGTTGCAAGATATTTTTTTTGAAAAATATGATTATTCTATCAACCATTATAATCGTAATAAACATACCAAAAGATATGATAATCTTTTAAGCAAGCTAAAAAAGTATATGTGCGAAGAAGATTAGTGAAATTAATTGTATTACAGCAGTTTACAACTTTTTGAACAAATAAATATCGCGTAACCACACTTTG